>Ga0316605_10000099_pt1 | contig 87958 bp, 87 predicted proteins | sample OWC_soil_day20_n_FD_207666 | JGI IMG/M metagenome (GOLD analysis project Ga0316605, IMG submission 207666) | Wetland soil microbial communities from Old Woman Creek delta, Ohio, United States - OWC_soil_day20_noCT | ecosystem: Environmental > Terrestrial > Soil > Wetlands | place: USA: Ohio...
ATCAGAAAGTAAAAGGATGCAACAAATACTATCATACTGATACGATTGGAAGCAGATACATCAAGCTCATTTCGTTTATGGATCGATTTCAGGGGGTCTCCTCCAGTTATTTGCAGAACTATCTGTACTGGTATATGATTTCTTACCAGATCAAGTACAGACTAGATCCATCCTCTGCATTGATTGAAAAATCGATCTCAATACCAAATGGAAAAGAGGATTACAAACAGTGTAAAATGTTTGTATAAAATAGATAAACTTTAGAAATCAATTAAAAAGCCATTTTGAATAATAAAATGGTAAAAGGAGTGTGGGGTTTTATCAAACCCGGAAGATTAAAAGTGAGATTTTGTTATTTTAGGGAGAGTATTTTTTTGTTTTTACAAAGATTTTGGATTTCCAATTGGGTGATTGGATTTGAAATTGGGGGTCCTCAATTTGCTATTCTGATAAAAGATTGTTGAAGGGTCGAAGCAAAATCACAAAATTTTGTATATTGTTATAAATAAACAATTTGTATAAATTTTTACCAATAATTTAGTAGAATACCCGATTTAGTGCTCCGCTGGAAAAGAATCCCCACCTTTCCTTATAACTATTTGCCTTAAATGAAAAGAGCTCCTAAAATCGGAGCTCTTTTCATGATATAAAACGGAAAAACCTATTTTTTCCCTTTATCTTTTTGTCCAGCGTGGCCTCTAAAGATACGAGTTGGAGCAAATTCACCTAATTTATGACCAACCATATTTTCAGTTACATAAACAGGAATAAATTTGTTTCCGTTATGAACTGCTATGGTTAATCCTACGAAATCAGGAGAAATCATTGATGCACGTGACCAGGTTTTTATAGTAGTTTTCTTACCAGATTCTTGTGCTTCAACCGCTCTTTTTTCGAGTTTGAAGTGGATATATGGACCTTTTTTTAACGAACGACTCATATTATTTTAATTTAAAATTATTTTTTTCTTCTTTCTATAATATATTTGTCAGAGTGTTTTTTAGGTGCTCTAGTTTTGTATCCTTTTGAAGGAATACCATTTCTAGAACGAGGATGTCCACCTGAAGCACGACCTTCCCCTCCACCCATTGGGTGATCCACAGGATTCATAACCACACCACGAACGCGAGGACGACGACCTAACCAACGAGATCTTCCTGCTTTTCCTGATACTTCCAAACTATGATCAATATTGGATACCATTCCAATGGTTGCACGACATTCACATAGAATCATACGCGTTTCTCCGGATGGTAATCTTAATGTTGCATATTTTCCGTCTCTTGACATTAATTGTGCATAAGATCCGGCACTACGTGCCATTTTTGCACCTTGTCCAGGACGTAATTCAACGTTATGTACTGTTGACCCAAATGGAATCTCTCCTAGTGGTAAGCAATTTCCTAAGTCTGGAGAAACTCCATGTCCTGATAAAATTACTTGTCCCACTTTTAATCCATGTGGAGCAATTATATAACGTTTTTCACCATCAGCATAAAACAATAAAGCAATACGTGCAGATCTGTTAGGATCGTACTCAATGGTTTTCACTGTTGCTGGAATCGAATCTTTATCTCTTTTGAAGTCGATAAAACGATACATCTTTTTATGACCACCGCCTAAATAGCGCATTGTCATTTTACCACTATTATTTCTTCCGCCGGTCCTAGGGTTAGGACACAATAAACTTTCTTCTGGTTTATTTGTGGTAATCTCGTCAAACGTGCTAATAACTTTAAAACGTTGACCGGGCGTTACTGGTTTAAATTTTTTTAGTGCCATTGTTATATATTGCTATAAAAATCAATTTTATCTTTACTATTTACAAAAATTATCGCTTTTTTCACGGTGTTTTTTTGTCCGGTGATTGCTCCCGCTTTGGTTATACGTGTGGTGGCTTTTCCGCGTTGAATTAATGTGTTCACTTTTTCAACTTTTACACCGTATGTGTCCTCAACCGCCTTTTTAATTTGGGTTTTGGTAGCCTTTCTGTCAACAATGAAACCGTAGCGGTTAAATTTTTCAGAAACCGCCTGCATTTTTTCACTAATAATGGGCTTAATTAATACGTTCATTTTTTCTTATCTGATTTAATGTTATCAATAATGTTGCGAACTATTCGTTGATCATTTTGTCGAAATCAGCAAAACTGTTTTCGAAAATTACCACTTGTTTTGCATTTAATACATCATATGTATTAACATCACAAGCTCTGATCACTTTGGTTCTTTGTAAATTGCGTGATGATAGATACACGTTTTTATTGCTTTCATTTACTAAAAACAATGTCTTGGTGTTCTCTAAATTGAATTTTTTCAATAATTCAATCATCGTTTTGGTTTTTGGAGCTTCTATTGCTAAATCTTCTACAACAAGAATTTTTTGATCTTGTGCTTTATAGGTTAAAGCAGAAAAACGAGCCAATTTTTTGATTTTCTTGTTTAATTTGAAACTATAATCTCTTGGATGTGGTCCAAAAGCAGTCGCTCCTCCACGAATGGTTGGGGATTTGATACTACCAGCACGTGCTCCACCAGTACCTTTTTGTTTTTTAAGTTTTCTGGTACTACCGGAAATTGTTGACTTCTCTAAAGTATCATGAGTCCCTTGTCTTTGATTGGCTAAATAATGTTTAACATCAAGCCAAATTGCGTGATCATTAGGTTCTACATTAAAAATGGAATCATTCAATGTTACAACCTTTGATGTTTCGCTTCCGTCAATTTTATATACTCTTAACTCCATCTTTCAATAATTAAATATGAACCATTTGGCCCCGGTACGGAACCTTTAACTAATAATAAATTTTTCTCTTGAACAATTTTTACAATTTGTAAATTGATCATTTTCACTTTATTGCCACCGGTTCTTCCAGCCATTCTCATTCCTTTCATTACTCTTGAAGGCCATGATGATGCTCCTAATGATCCTGGGGCTCTTAAGCGGTTGTGTTGACCGTGTGTAGCATCTCCTACTCCACCAAATCCGTGACGCTTTACTACACCTTGGAATCCCTTACCTTTGGAAACTCCACTTACGTCAATAAATTCTCCTTCGATGAATACTGTTACATCCAAAATGTCACCAAAAACTTTTTTGTGTCCCTCTTCAAAACGGGTAAACTCTTTCAATACTTTCTTTGGAGTGGTTCCTGCTTTGTCAAAATGACCTTTCAAAGGTTTTGATGTCCTTTTTTCTTTCTTCTCATCGAATGCTAATTGGATGGCATCGTAACCGTCGGTTGCAACGGTTTTAACTTGCGTTACTACGCAAGGACCAGCTTCGATAACTGTGCATGGTACTATCTTACCAGAGGCATCGTAAATGCTAGTCATCCCAATTTTTTTTCCTATTAATCCAGACATTTTTAAAAATTAATTAAATTTATTACTACGCGATTGCTCGCAAAAATTATTTAAAACTAAGAATCGGAATACTATTCCTTTTCTAATTAAACTTTAATCTCTACATCAACTCCACTAGGTAATTCTAATTTCATTAATGCATCAATCGTTTTTGATGTTGTTCCGTAAATGTCCAATAATCTTTTGTAAGTCGAAAGCTCAAATTGCTCTCTTGATTTTTTGTTTACAAAAGTAGAACGGTTTACAGTAAAGATTTTTTTGTGAGTAGGAAGTGGAATAGGTCCAACTAATACCACTTTGTCTTCTCTAACTGCATTAATCGTTTTAACGATTTTTTCTGCAGATTTATCAACCAATGTATGGTCGAATGATTTCAATTTGATTCTAATTCTATGGCTCATTTTTATATTGAATTGTGAATTTTGTTAATTTTTTGTTTATAATAATGCAAATCTACCTTTTGTTAGTATTGCTTCTTCGATATCTTCCGGAACTCGTGCGTATTTTAAAAACTCCATACTATAAGTGGCTCTTCCTGTACTGATTGATCTTAAACCTGTGACATACCCAAACATCTCTGCTAAGGGTACCTGTGCTTTGACTACCTGAAAACCAATTTTTGCATCAACCGAATCTAAAACTGCTCTTCTTTTATTCAAATCAGAAGTAACATTTCCAATAAATTCATCCGGTGTTACAATTTCAACTTTCATTATTGGTTCTAAAATAACGGTCTGAGCATTTCTGATCGCTTCTCTAAACCCGATTTTTGCACAAATTTCAAAGGCCATGGCATCTGAATCTACTGTATGTGCACTTCCATCAAGAAGTGTTACATGTAAAGATTCTAAAGGAAAACCATATTTAGCATTATTCATGGCTATGGTAAACCCTTTTTCAATACCGGCAAGATACTCTTTAGTAAAAATTGCCCCTTTCGTCTGATTCTCCATAGTGAACCCTTTATGGGTTAAATCTGTTGGAGATATTCTAAATGAGATCGATGCAAATGATCCCCGTCCACCAGTCTGTCTTTTATAAGTTTCACTTTGTATAATTTCATTTAACAAAGCTTCCTTATAGGCAACTCTCGGTTTTCCGTGGTTACAGGCAACATTAAACTCTCTTTTTAGACGATCAAGCAGGATCTCTAAATGTAATTCCCCCATTCCGCTTATCAATAACTGACCTGATTCTTCATTTTGATTTACGATAAATGTGGGATCCTCTTCTGCTAACTTTGCTAATGAAGACATCAATTTATCTTCATCATCCTTTGTCTTAGGCTCAACAGCAATTTGAATCACCGGTTCAGGAAAATCGATTTTTTCAAGAAAAATAGGTGCTTTTTCTTCACACAAACTATCTCCTGTCTTAATCTCTTTCATCCCAACCAAAGCTACAATATTACCTGCAGTCACAGAATCCAGTTGCGTTTGTTTATTTGAGTGCATCTGTAAAATCTTAGATACACGCTCCCGCTTTCCGGAAGTTACATTGTAAACCACTTCACCAGTATTCAATTGACCGGAATAAACCTTAATAAATGTAAGTTTCCCTACATAAGGATCTGTTGCTATTTTGAACGCTATCGCTGCAAAAGGACCTTTTTCATCCATTTTCCGCACCTCTTCCTGATCTGTTTTAGGATTGATTCCAACCACAGAAGGAAGATCTAACGGAGAAGGCAAATACATCACAATGGCATCAATCAGTCTTTGAACCCCTTTATTTTTAAAAGAAGATCCACATAAAACCGGTTGTATTGCTCTTGTAATTGTTCCTTTGCGTATAACAGCAATCAATTCGTCGGGAGTGATTAATTCAGGGTTGTCAAAATATTTGATCATTAATGCTTCATCCAAATCGGCTAAAGTTTCAACCAATATTTTTCTGTACTCAGCTACCTCATCCATCATCTCTTCAGGAATATCAACATCATAGTAACTCATTCCCTGGTCATCTTCATCCCATTCATAAGCTTTCATTTCTATAAGGTCAACAACTCCTGTAAAAGTATCCTCAACACCAATAGGTAATTGAAGAGCGACTGGGTTCGCATGTAATTTCTCTTTTATCTGATTTAATACAGAAAAGAAATTAGCTCCTGAACGGTCTAATTTATTAATGTAACAAATTCTTGCTACATCATATTTATTAGCCTGTCTCCATACCGTTTCCGATTGGGCTTCGACACCACCGACTGCGCAAAAGAGTGCTACGGCTCCATCCAATATTCTCAAAGAACGTTCTACTTCAACAGTAAAATCAACATGTCCGGGAGTGTCAATAATGTTGATTTTATAGTCGTTTGATTGGTGTTTCCAAAATACTGTAGTAGCTGCACTGGTAATAGTTATACCTCTTTCTTGTTCCTGAACCATCCAATCCATGGTTGCAGTGCCTTCGTCAACTTCACCTATTTTGTAATTTTTCCCGGTATAGTAAAGGATTCTTTCAGTTGTGGTAGTTTTTCCAGCATCGATGTGAGCCATCACACCAATATTCCTGATATTCAGCAAATCTTCAGACATAGCGATCCTTTCCTACGATTTATGTAGCAGATTAAAATCTGAAGTGAGCAAACGCTTTATTAGCTTCTGCCATTCTGTGAATATCCTCTTTACGTTTGAAAGAAGCACCCTCTTCTTTATAAGCTGCCATGATTTCTGCTGCCAACTTCGCTGCCATGGTTTTTTCATGACGTTTGCGGGCAAACATAATTAAATTTTTCATACCTACTGATTGCTTTCTCTCTGGACGGAGTTCAGTTGGAATTTGGAAAGAAGCACCACCAATTCTTCTACTTTTTACTTCAATAGATGGAGTAATGTTGGCTAAACCTTTTTTCCATATTTCTAATGGACTCTCTTTCAATTTCTCTTCAATGATATCCATAGCATCATAGAAAATTTCGAAAGCAGTTGATTTTTTTCCTTGTAACATGATGTTGTTCACAAATTTCGTAACCATCACGTCGTTAAATTTTGGATCTGGAAGGATGATCCGTTTTTTTGGTTTTGATTTTCTCATTTTTTTGTAACTTCAATAATCGTTATTTACTATCGGGTATCCCATTTTGGTACCCCATTTACATTTTTAAAAGCGATTAAGCTTTTTTCTTTGGACGTTTAGTTCCATATTTACTTCTACCTTGTAAACGACCGTTTACACCTGCAGAGTCTAATGCACCACGTACAATGTGGTATCTAACACCTGGTAAGTCTTTAACACGACCACCTCTTACGAGTACAATGCTGTGCTCTTGTAAGTTATGACCTTCACCTGGAATATAGGCATTCACCTCTTTACCATTGGTCATACGTACTCTCGCAACTTTACGCATTGCTGAATTAGGTTTTTTTGGAGTTGTTGTGTAAACTCTCAAACACACACCACGTCTTTGTGGGCAAGCGTCTAACGCTCTTGACTTACTTTGTGAAGTCAACTTTTTTCTTCCTTTTCTTACTAACTGTTGTATTGTAGGCATACAATCAAAATTTAATCTTTTAATTTACAATAAATTTGACCCAATTTTTTGGGGACTGCAAAATTACAAAAAATATTAATGCAAAAAACGCCTTACTTTATTTTTTTTGTAAGGCGTTTGTTTTTTTATTTATTCTTAGGGCAAGCGTTCTGAGCTTTTTGTTTAACACTCGATTTAAACGATTTCTCGAGCTCCAAAAAACGCAACAGATTCTTCGGTTTTAGAACTTTTTTTAAATCTAAATACAATTTCTGTTCTAACAAAGTGGTCGCCTCCCTGGTTTGATAATAGAGGTCGTAATAAGCTATGATCTGTTCATCACTGGATGTATTCGGATTGAGTCTACCATTTATCGTTTTAATCTGTTTTTTCTCAAGATTAAATCTGTATTTATCATAAATAATAGATTCTTGCTTTAAATATTCATTATATAATGGCCAGAAAGCCTTAGCTTCGTTTTCTGATAATAGAAGATTTTTTTTGATATAATCTTTTTTAATGGCCATAATCGACACACAATTATCTTCAATATTTGAATTTGGAGAACATGATTGAATGGAATCATGAATGCACGGTATAGAATCATGAGTTTGTGCATTTATTGGTAAATACACAGAACTAAGTATAGCAATGAGTATATATGGAACTAACTTTTTCATAATCAATTTTTAGAAATCATAGTAAAAATCCAGATCCATTAATGTCTCCTGAAATTGATCAGAATGAGAATCATCTTCATAAAAGCCCACAACTGATTGTACACCATTCAAATCCGTTAATTGTTCGTAAGTCGATACACTATTTGACCCAGTAGGTTGCTCTGATTTATTTGCAACCGGTTCTTCAGTAATAGCTGATTCTTCTAAGGTTTGTGACTGATTCTCCGCTAAAACATTTTGATCCGTTACTTGAATGGAATCTTTTACAACCTGAATGGTTGGATTGTTATTGGCCATCTGATTTACCTGATCTGTTTTCAAGAAAACAGTTACAGTAATAAATAAAGCAACAGCTGCTGCTGCACTCGTAACTAACGAAAACCTAAGTATTTGCTTTCTATGAATTGTTTTTTGCTTTTCAACAGCTACCTTGCCCATCATTTTTTGATACAATTCATCATAATAACCGTCAGGAACGGTAAACCCGGGTTCTTTTCCGATGGATTCCAAATTTTTCATGGTTTTATGGTTATTAATCATCATTTTGACTCTAATTTCTTTCTAAAGTTTAATGTTTTGCTAAAAATTCTTCAATTTTTTTTACTGCAAAATGGTAAGAAGTTTTTAATGCTCCTACAGATGTATCTAAAACCTTAGACATCTCTTCGTAAGGCATCTCATCGTAATATCGGAGCGTAAAAACTACCCTTTGTTTTTCAGGAAGCATCTGTATCCCCTTCTGTACCAACTGCAAAATCTGATCCGACGAAAAATGAGTGTCATCGGGAATATTAGATATCACCCGCTCCATGTACTCTTCGTCATCAATCTGTAACATCCGTTTCTTTTTTTCAATAAACGTCAGAGACTCATTGACACATATCCGGGTAATCCATGTTTTAAGACTGGAATCCCCTCTAAATGAACCTAAATGTTTCCAGACTTTAATTAAAACGTTTTGAACAATATCATCAGAATCATCATGAGAATAGACAATTCTACGAACAGAGTTATAAATTTCAGTATTGTACTTGCGCATCAATAAGCCAAATGCCTGTTCCTTCGTTTTTTCGGAACCAAACATTTCCAGAATGTACTCATCAGTAGGATGCGCCATATAAATTTTAAAAATAATTAACGAGCAATTACCCGCTCAACAGCCTTTATAATGTGTTCTGTATCTAATCCAAACTCTTTCATGAGTTCTGCAGGTGTTCCCGATTCGCCAAACTGATCATCAACAGCTACATATTCAACAGGTGTTGGTAATTTTCTGGCCAAAAGCTGGCTAATTGAATCCCCTAAACCTCCATTAAACAGGTGTTCTTCTGCCGTAACTACATGTTTTGTTTTAGATACACTCTTTAAGACTGCTTCTTCGTCTAATGGTTTAATGGTATGAATATTTATTACTTCCGCTTTAATTCCCCGCTCTTGTAAAGCTTGTGCAGCTTCTAAGGCATGCCATACTAAATGTCCGGTTGCAAAAATGGTAACATCTTCTCCTTCAGTTAACTGAATCGCTTTTCCAATAACAAACGGTTCTGAAATATCTGTAAAATTAGGAACAACCGGTCTGCCAAATCTTAAATATACCGGCCCTTTATGAGCAGCCGCTGCTTTGGTCGCTAATACCGTTTGATTGTAATCACAAGGATTAATAACCACCATATTGGGAAGCATTTTCATCAATCCAATATCTTCCATAATCTGATGTGTTGCACCATCTTCCCCTAATGTGATCCCGGCATGTGAAGCCGCAATTTTAACATTCAAATTAGAATAGGCAACAACCATACGAATCTGGTCATATACTCTTCCGGTAACAAATCCGGCAAAACTACCTGCAAAAGGAATTTTTCCACTTAAAGCTAAACCGGCAGAAATGCCAATCATATTTGCCTCTGCTATACCGGTTTGTACAAATCTTTCCGGAAACTCCTTTACAAAAGCATCCATTTTTAATGACCCTGTCAAATCTGCACATAATGCAAAAACATCAGGATTTTCTCTTCCTAATTCTAATAAACCTTGTCCAAAACCAGATCTTGTATCTTTAAAATCCTTACATTCAAGTAGTTTCATAAATTTAAATTTTTTGGCAAAGATACAAAAAAATGTGCTAATGTGATAATGTGCTCATGTGATTTTTAGGCAAAGGGCGAAAGGTGCAAGGCGAATGGCAATTAGCTTATTATCTCATTATCACATTAGCTTATTAATTTGGGCATTCCGGCTTTCCCATCCCACGATTCCGCCCACGCCGTCGGGCTCCGTCCCATACTCCTCGTTTCGCAGCAAGGGTCTGATCGGCCGGGCAGTAGCTCACAGGCTCGCTCTGCCCGATCCGTCATCCCCTACGCAGCTCAACTTGCGGGGTATTTGGCCTCCGCCCTAATGCGAAGCCAAGTGACAGGAGTCAGGCGACTGGAAAAGTGCGAAGTTAAACGTTCGAAGTTCGATTCAATTTTTCATTTTTCATTTTTCATTTTTCATTTATAGTCTGCAGTCCGCCGTCTGCTGTCCGCCGTCTTTTATTTGGGCATTCCCCTTTGTCAGCGCTCAACCCAATCCCCAACAAATCGAATACAAATACCGTCGCTTGCCAAAGGGTCGGCCTCTCGCTTCAAGTCCGCAGGTAAAAGCCGGGTGACTGCATGGTCGTAAAAGGAGCTCACAGGCTCGCTCTTTTACTCCCTGCATCCCTACGGCTTTTACCTTTACGGGCTTTCTCGCTTCCGGCCTAATGCGAAAAACCGCAAGCGGTTTTTAAGATAAGGATAAGAGTTAATTTAAAATTCCACAAATTAACACTGTGAAACATCGTTTAACCCTGTGAAACACTGTGTAACAACAATAAAAAAAGTCCAATTTGCTTAAAACAAACCAAAATGTGATAAGTATGCTAATAATAATTAAATGATATCTTTAATATAATTCAAAAAAATAAAAAAATAGATTTGTGTATTCAAAAAAAAGATTATATTTGCTCCTTTAAAAATAGTAAAACATGGAAGAATTATTCAGCGGGATGGATTTATATCTCAAGACTTTATGGATCATAGCTTTGGCTGTGTCTTTGGTATTTGTTATTCAAGTTATTCTTACATTTATCGGAATGGATGGTTCCGATGGTGTGGATGTGGATTTTGACGGACATGCAGATGTTGGGGCAACCCCATTTCAACTTTTTTCTCTCAGAAATTTAACCAACTTCCTGTTAGGTTTTAGTTGGGGTGGTATCGCTTTTTACGATTCCATTTCTAATAAATTGGTTTTGAGTCTGGTTGCATTACTGATTGGAATTGGGATGTTGTTCCTTTTCTTTTTTATTATCAAACAGATCATGAAACTATCCCAGAATAATGCGATGGATTTAAATAGTGCCATCGGGGAAACCTGTGAAGTGTATCTTACTATTCCTGAAAATGGAAAAGGAAAAGGGAAAATTCATGTTAAAGTAAATCAAACACTTCGGGAGTTAGATGCCATGACTGATGGGGAAAAATTACCTACCGGATCAATGGTAAAAGTGGTTGCCGTTATTAATGAAACAATATTAAAAGTAGAAAAAATATAAAACTATGAATGAATTAATTTTAATTATGATTATCGCAGTTGTGGTGTTTATCACAACCATTACTCTTTTATCCAGATTTAAACGTTGTCCTTCGGATAAAATATTAGTTATCTATGGAAAAACCGGCGTGGATGCTTCCAGTAATAAAAATGCTTCTTCCAGATGTATTCATGGTGGTGGTGCCTTTATCTGGCCTGTAATTCAAGGATACTCTTTTTTGGATTTAAAACCATTTTCCATCGAAGCAAATTTGACAAATGCACTGAGCCGTCAAAATATCAGAGTGGACGTACCTTGTCGCTTTACCGTTGCGATCTCAACTGAACCTGAAAATATGTATAATGCTGCTGAAAGACTTTTAGGATTAACCATTGAACAAATTCAGGAATTATCTAAGGATATTTTATTCGGTCAACTCCGTTTGGTGATTGCCACCATGAGTATTGAAGAGATCAACTCTGACCGTGATACTTTTTTAATCAATATTTCCAATAATGTGGAAGCTGAATTGCGCAAAATTGGTTTGAAACTGATTAACGTAAATGTAACTGACATCCGCGATGAATCCGGCTATATTGAAGCATTAGGAAAAGAAGCAGCTGCAAAAGCGATCAATGAAGCGATTGTTAGTGTGGCAGAACAAGTTAAACTGGGTGAAGGTGGTAGAGCCGAAGCTGATCGTGATAAAGATATTAAGATCGCTAATGCACAAAGAGACAGAGATATTCAGATTGCTAATGCATTAAAGGACAAAGAGATCAATATTGCTATAGCACATAAAGATGAATCGATTGGTAAAGCGGAAGCAGATAAATTGACCCGTATCCAGACTTCTCAGGCAAACGCAACCGCTGTTGAAGGGGAAAATACAGCAAAAATCACCATTGCTAACTCTGATGCTTTACGTCGTGAAAAAGAAGCAGAAGCATTAAAAATTGCAATCACTGCTGAAAAAGTACAAACTGCAAAGGCATTGGAAGAATCTTATGCTGCTGAAAAACGAGCAGAAGCAGCCCGTGCTGAACGTGAAAAATCAACTCAAATGGCCAATGTGATTGTTCCTGCCGAAATTGCAAAACAAAAACAGATTATTGAAGCTCAAGCGATTGCTGAAAAAATCAGAGAACAAGCCAAAGGGGAAGCAGATGCTATCTATGCTAAAATGGAAGCGGAAGCAAAAGGGTTGTACCAAATCCTGACCAAACAAGCGGAAGGATACGATAAAGTGGTGAAAGCCGCCGGTAATGATGCCAATAAAGCGTTCCAGTTATTGTTGATCGAAAAACTTCCTGAATTAGTAAAAACTCAGGTGGATGCCATCAGCAATATTAAAATCGATAAAATCACCGTTTGGGATAACCAATCCGGCAATGGTGAAGATGGTGGAAAAACTTCAACCGCCAATTTCTTATCCGGATTAATGAAATCAGTTCCCCCATTACATGAACTATTTGATCAGGCTGGTTTAAATCTTCCCGAATATCTAGGAAAAGCCGTGGAAGAGAAAAAGCAATATTCAAAACCAAATGTAACAATTCTGGAAGAAAAACCTGCTGTTGAAGTGGAAGAAAAACCGGAAGAAACTAAGGAATAAATGATTAAAACGGTAATACAATTTATGAAAAGATTCCATAATAAATTTTGTTCTTTTTTTATACTAATTGTATTACCGTTTTTTGTTTTTCAAAAAGGGTATGCCCAATATCTAATTCCTGATTTAACCTTTTCAAGTGGAAGTGTTTCTTCAGAAAATTATTCAAAAATTATTTTAGATGAAGATGGAAATCTTTATCACTTGGGCATCTATCTTAATATTACATACATTCATAATAATCTTGTTCCCATTTATGGTAGTTATAATTTAATTCTGTCAAAATATGATCAGTTTGGTTCATTTCTATGGGCTAGAACAATTGCATATAGTGCTAGAAATAAAAACATTAAAGATATTGTTATTCATAACGGGGAATTTTACTTATGTGGATCCAATTCAGATACATTAATCTTTAAAAATCAATATAATTTTCAGAATGATACTTTAAAATCAGTAGGATTAAACGATTTCTTTATTGCTCGTTTAAAACTCAACGGGGATTTATTGAGCTACCGAAATTATGAAAATGAGAACATCCAATCGATTCAAAAAATTGGATTTATTGATCAGAATATCATTTTTGCAGGATATTTTGAAAATTTTATTGAATTTGAACCTCTGAATCCAACTACATATAGTTCCATTTACTCTGAAAACAAAAAAGATATATTTATAGCATGCATTGACACCAATTATAATCTAATTTGGGCAAAAAGAGCTGGTGGTGTCGAAAATGATGTATTGAAAGATATGATCATTTACGATAAAAATATATACATAACCGGTTCATTTGTATCATATATGAATTTTAACACACCTTCATCATTTAATACGAATACGTTATATTCTTTTGGTTATGGAGATATGTTTGTTGCTCGTTATGACCGGTTTGGGGTTCCAATTTGGTATAAAAGAGCAGGGAGTAGTTATGACTATTTAAATGCAAGTGGTTCTTTAGAATTTGGATCTGATATTTTTGCAAATAAACACGGATTGTATATTGTTGGAACAGCATTGGAATATGCGCATTTTAATGGACCTCTCGATACAAATTTTATCATTTTTGATGATTATTACAATTTTGATAGTTATGCAGGATTTTTTGTTGCCCATTATGATTTAAACGGTGGTATTCAATATGTTAAAGATTTGAAAATGCAATATCATGCTTTATATTTTACATTAATAGAAGGATCTGATAAATATTATTCCATTTGTGGATATTTAAATCAGAATATTGAAGAATATAGCACATATTACCAAAATACATTAATGTTTAATAAAACTCAATCGTATGATCTAATTACCAGATTATACGATTATAATGGTAATTTTATAACAGGTGCTAAATGTGGAGGATATAATTTTGGTCTCATCAACGATAGTAAATTGGGAAAAAATAATTTATTCATTAATGGATTTTTCGGAGAAACTATGAACTTTTATGATGGAGAAACAGCTGTTTCCCAAATAGTTTCTTTAGGTTCAAATGATTTTTTTGTTACTCGATACCCTTTCCCAGATTTTATTATAGATTCTGTTGAAACTCCCAACTTTAGTCTTAAACTTTTTCCAAATCCGGCTCAAAGTGAGATCTTCATCACGAATAGTACTGAACAGATTGGTTTACAATACGTTATTTATGATATAACAGGCAAAAATATTTTTCAGGGAGAACTAGAGCAAAATATAAATTCTATCAACATTTCCGATTTCAATCAGGGTATTTACTTTATTGAAGTGCTTACCCCTAAACCGACTACACTTAAATTTGTAAAATATTAATACGATTTACAAAAATTAAGTGTAATAAGTTTTCAGCTATTAGCTATCAGTTTTTTAATATTCTTTTTTTATTCCTTTGTCCTAATAGAACACAGATGACACTGATTAAACAAATTTACACAGATTTATATAGTTTAAGGGTTTAAAAATTTAAGATTTAAAGGTTTAAGGTTTAATTGTATTTCAACCTTTCAACTGCTAAACATTCAACTTTTCAACAAATTAGATCTGTGGCAATCTGTTCAATCTGTGTCATCTGTGTTCCATTTCAACATGAAGTATGAGCAGGAAAACTGATAACTTAATAATTGTTATTTTTTACTTGTTAATATAAATCGTACTTTTGCACGTTTTTTCGGAAACGTAAGATTTTATATTTTTATTCACTCAATTTTCTCAAAAATGAAACACAAAACAAAACCAAAAACAGTGCTCCGTTTTAAAAGATGGACACACAAAAAGTACAGCGTTTTCAATTCTATCGGTAAAGCTTTATCTATCGGAACATTAGCTACAATGATGCTCTCTAATGGATCCAATCAAGCTTTCGGACAAGTGGAATCTAATCCCTTGTTTTTGACCGATTCCATCAACAAAATGGCCGAAATTGAAATAGAAGCATCCAAATCGGCATTGATGCTCCCATTAATCGATGCTATCACCGTATTCTCTGCTCAGGAGATTCAGCGAGCGGGAGTCCAGAACTTACAGGATTTACTCCAATTTGTAAGTGGACTCGATCTTAAAACCCGCGGCAATGAAGGTGTACAGGCAGATTTAAGCTATAGAGGGAGCACCTTCGATCAAATTGCAATATTAATCAACGGTATCAATTTTACCGACCCTCAAACAGGTCACCACAACCTAAACATTCCCATCCTATTTTCTGAAATTGATCGTATTGAGATCCTGAAAGGCCCAGGCGCATGGTCCGCCGGAAATATTGCTTTTGCAGGAGCTATCAATATTATCTATAAAGAAAATAAAAACAATAGAAATGCTCAATGTAAACTTACTTTTGGAGATCATAACTACTTGAACGGAGAGATCTCTACAAACTTTTCAAGAAAAAAATTTCATATTCTGAGCGGCATCAATCATAGTCAAAGCTCCGGATATATCGATAATACAGATTTTAAAAACTTTAATTTCTATACTTATGCCGGTTATAATGATTCCAAATTCGGACATTTTACCCTTCAATTGGGATTGAATGCAAAAGATTTTGGAGCCAACAGTTTTTATACCATCAAATACAAAGAACAATACGAAGAAACCCGTTCTTTAATCGCTTCCATTTCACATGAAAAATCATGGAAACATTGGAGAAGTTCAACATCAATCTATTACAGGCAACATCAGGATATGTTTGAGTTATTCCGATACAGCGCTCCAAGTTGGTACACAGGTCATAATTACCATCTGACCAATACATCGGGAGCGAATTACCAGATTTCAAATAAATGGAAATGGGGAATCACTACCGTAAGTGTCGATTTCAGAAACGAACAGATCCTGAGCAGTAACTTAGGAGAATCATTAGAAAACCCTATTTACGATCCTTTTTATAATGACACCGTTTATAAAAAGGGGAAAGTAAGAACCCATTTTTCAGGGGCATTAACACACAAATATTTCTTCCGGGGAAACACCTTCACTTTCGGAATTATGGAAAGTGGCAATAATGATTACGGATTTAAAACATACGGTGGGTTTAATTTTGAAAACAGATCATGGATTAAAAACGGCATTTTCAACTTTTTCATCAACAACTCTTACCGCTTACCCACTTTTACAGATTTGTACTATAACAGTCCTGCCCAAACCGGTAAACCTGACTTAAAGCCGGAACAATGTTTGAATAGTGAAATCAGTTACAGACATATATATCAAAGATTTACATTCCAGACAGCACTCTTTTACAAATACGGTTTTCAAATGATCGATTGGGTTAAGTTACCATCAGAGGAGAAATGGCATAGTGAAAATTTGCAAAATATAACCACATTAGGTACTGAAATCCAGATCAGTTACAGGCCACAAAAGGGATTCATCAATAGATTATCAGTTAACTACACCTATTTGAATTTGCAACAAAAAGAATCTGATTATCTGTCTATGTATGTGACCGATTACTTAAAACATCAGGTGAATCTTATTCTGGATCATGATATTTACAAAGGATTATCAGCCAATTGGTTATTTAGTTTTAACGACCGAAATGGAAATTACATTGACAAAATTACCCTTGAGGAACTCCCCTACCCTAATTTCTTTATTTGTAATCTGAAACTGAATTATGAACATAACAATTACAGGTTATTTTTGGAGATTGCCAATTTGTTTAATCAGGAATATTTTGATTATCCTCACATTATGGCACCGGGAAGATGGATTAAATGTGGAGTTCATTTAATGCTCTAATTTTACACTTTTCTAATCTTTGGTTATCTGTTTCATCCGTTTACTTTTTGGTTGTAGCTTGTTTATGTTAGTACCTTATTCTCACTATTCGTATATTTTTTGTCACAATTATTAAAAATCATTTTTTTCACAGTGTTCCACAGTGTACTAATGTGTTCCACAATGTTTTTGTATTTTTAAAATACAACATATAAACACTGTGAAACATCGTATAACACTGTGAAACACTGTGAAATAAAATATTCTTACTTAAAGTATATTATAATGAATAAATACCATCGTTTTTTATTTTTAATCGATGTTCAATGTTGGTTCTTATTCTTTTAAAGTTAAGTATTAAACTTTACTTGAAATGAGTAGTCAAACAAAGACTTGAAAACAAACAAAAAAATAACCAAAAACAAAATAAACGATGAAAATATTAGCATTTTCCACAAGCGGAAGTTCCACTTCTATCAATAAACAATTATTACTGAATGTATTAGATCATTTCAATAGCGGAGATATTGAACTGGCAGATCTTAACGATTACGATTTACCAATTTACACAGCTGACAAAGAGGTAAACAATGGGATTCCTGAAAAAGTATATGAATTTCAAAACAAGATAGATGAAGCAGATCTCATCATTATGGCGATGGCAGAGCACAATGGTGCATACACTGTATTATTCAAAAACTTATTTGACTGGATGACCCGTATTCCGGAAAGAAAAACATTTCCTGATAAAAAGATGTTTTTGTTAAGCACCTCTCCCGGTCCGATGGGAGGTAAAATCTCCTTAGATATTGCAGCAAAAAGATTTCCTTATCATGGAGCAAATATTCTGGCTACATTTTCACTACCTTCATTTTATCAAAATTTCAAGGAAGGGGAAGGTATTACGGATCAAGCTTTACGAGATGAGCTCCACAAAATAATACAATTAGTTAAATAACAATGATTTGAAAAGGCTGCTATTAATAAGCAGCCTTTTTTTTGGGCATTCCGGACTTCAGATAGAACACGAATGACACCGATTAAACTGATTTTCAGAGATATGTAAATAAGCTATTTTTAAGGAGCTATCAGGTTTCTGTTTTCAGATTATAAAAAAATATCACAGAGTTTTTAGGAGTTAGTAGGAGTTCCACAGTGTTTTAATTTAAAAAATTCAAGCTAAAATAACACTGTGAAACATCGTATAACACTGTGAAACACTGTGAAACTAAAAAACAATCACCCCATTCTTCATTTTTCACATATTCATTTTTCATTTTTCATTTTTCATTTTTCATTTTTCATTAATTTTCGTATCTTTGCCCAATGAAATATTAACTTTTAAAAATAAAAGATCCATGGAAAAGTCATTAAAAGGAACACAAACCGAACAAAATTTATTAAAATCGTTTGCCGGGGAATCACAAGCAAGAAACAGATATGAATTTTTTGCGAAAACCGCAAAAAAAGAAGGATATGTTCAGATATCTGAAATCTTTATGGAAACAGCCAGACAAGAAAAAGAGCACGCTAAACGTTTTTTCAAATTTTTAGAGGGCGGAATGGTGGAGATCACTGCAATGTACCCAGCAGGTATGATTTCAACAACTGCTGAAAACCTAAAAGCTGCAGCCGAAGGGGAAAACGAAGAGTGGACAGATTTGTACCCACACTTTGCACAAGTAGCCAGAGAAGAGGGATTTAAAGAGATCGCTATTGCTTATGAAATGATTGCTAAAGTGGAAGCTGAACATGAAAAAAGATATCGTAAACTTTTAGCAAATATTTTAGAAAATAAAGTTTTCGAAAGAGAAGAAAAAGTAAAATGGGAATGTGCAAATTGCGGCTATGTCTATGAATCTAAAAAAGCGTTGGATCTTTGTCCGGCTTGTCTTCATGAAAAAGCCCACATGCAACTAAGAGCTGAAAATTACTAATTATCAATTATAATGATCTTAAAGTGACCTCTTTTTGGGGTCACTTTTTATGTTTACATGTATCTATCCGCAAAATTTATAGGCATCAACAGGCATCGACTCACTATTGACGGCAAAGGAGTCACCACCTTAGCTGCATTTCATGGTTGTCCGTTACAATGTGAATATTGCTTAAATCCACAATCGTGGCGCATTGAAAAACCTTTGCAAATATTAACTACAGAAGAGTTTTACAACTTTGTTAAAATCGACAATCTCTACTTTTTAGCCACTAATGGAGGGATCACTTTTGGTGGCGGAGAACCATTACTCCATGTCCCATTTATCAATGAATATTATGAACTATTTGGAAAACAATGGACTATGAACATTGAAACTTCATTACATGTTTCCAAAAAAACACTCCAATCGATCTATAAAAACGTCCATGAATGGATTATTGATATCAAAGACCTCAATCCTGATATCTATTTTGCCTATACTAAAAAAGACAATAAACAAGTTATCAACAATTTAAAATTTTTACTTGCTGAAGGACTTGCAGAAAACATGATGGTCAGAGTGCCATTAATTCCTCAATACAACACGGAAGAGGACACCCAAAAAACCATAGACATGCTTCACAAAATGGGAGTTACCCATATTGATCGGTTCGATTATATTGTAAGAGAGCAGAATGAGGCCGGAGTCGATAGTCGATAGTCAATGGTCGATAGTCGATGGTCGATTGCTCATTTTTCATTTTTCATTTTTCATTTTTCATTTTTCATTTGCCCTTCGCCCTTTGCCCTTCGCCCTTCGCCTTTCGCTTATTTAAAAAATTAATTTGAATTTCTCAAATATTTGTTTATATTTGCATGTTGAATTTTAAAGAGAAATCATCATGAAAAAGTTCATTATTATCGGTTTAATCACAACAATTTGTTTTTCAAATTTGTTTGGACAATGGAGTTACAATAGGTTTTTTTCCCATTTTATTGGAGGTTCTGCTGGAACAGTAGCCATTAAAGCACACGATAATGCTTATGTATCAAGTGATTGGGGAGCATATAGTTATACCCGTATCGATTATCATCCTGATGGTATTGGTGATCGAAAAACCTATTATTTGTTCAAAATTGATGAAGTTTTAGATACCATTCAAGTGATTCAGAAAATTGACAATTATGAAGTAAAAAGTAATATTTTATGCCCCTTAAAAAATGAAAATATCTTGTTTACCATTACTAATTCAGGAACTTATGCCTATATTAGCAAGGTAACTGAAGATGGTATATTAAGAAGTGTCGGAACATTTTCAAGCGGAACCATCACTTCTTTTGATGCTTTAGATCAGCATAATATCAATTTTTTATTTCAAAGTAATGATATTCCATTGAATCCCTATATTTTCATTTCACAAACAAATAATCAAATTCTATACAGAGATACTTTTTTCACCCAGACACCTATAAAAATCGATCTATCATCCAACAATACCGGTTTTTTGAGTGTAAGAGATCAATTAACAGGTAACTATCAGATTTTAAAAAGTATAGCTCCATTTTCTCAATGGAATTGTATATACAATGCAGAAAATATGCCAATAAAAGATATCAATTTTATTACTGATCAGGTTGGGTATGCCATTTTAGCATCCCATACCATTGTTAAAACAACAAATGGTGGAACTCATTGGGATACGGTATATTATAACACAAACCAAACATTAAATCAATTAAATGTACTAAGTAGTAATATCATTTTTGCCTGCGGAAACAACGGTCTCATCATTAAAAGTTTAAATGGGGGAAACAGTTGGATTTCAGATCAAACCAATACCACTGAAGATTTAACCCACATTTTTGTTTTCAATCCATATCGAGGCTATAGTACCAATATGTTCGATTGTTTTAAATTGGATGCTTCCTTAGGTGCAGGTTCTACTGAAACCAAAAACTGGATATTTGGTCCTAATCCTAACAATGGTATTATTAATATTGCATCTGAAGAAGTGATGCTCAAAGTTGAAATATTCTCTTTAGAAGGAAAATTATTATTGAATCTGGATATAAATAGCAAGGATTGTACGATTCCTTTCATGCCTTATCAATCAGGGTTTTATATTTTGACTATTACTCAAAAGGATGGCACAATAAGTTCAGAAAAATTCTTTTTCAATAAAGGACAATGAAAATTAGCAAATTAGTAAATTAGCAAATTAGTAAATTTTATGTTTAAAAACAGGATCATCATTTTTCTGAGTTTAATTTGCATCCTCTCAGGATCCCCTATTTTTGGTTTTGCGCAAGTGAAGTCAATACCTGAAAACAGGGATACCATAGAAGTATTACCTCAATTTCCGGGTGGAATGGATCAATTTTACCGATTTATTTATAAAGAGTTAAAATACCCGGAAGCATGCAGGATTTTAGGTATATCAGGTATTGTAGAACTTCAATTTACTATTGATTATAACGGATCAGTAACCAATATTAAGGTAGTAGGACCCGTTTATCCTGATTTAGACGATGAAGCAGTGAGGGTTTTGTCCAAATCTCCTAAATGGATTCCCGGCACCCACAATGGAATTCCGGCTAAAACAGTATCCAGAGTTTCGATCAAGTTTGAACTTATTAAGAGTGAAGTAAGAGAATAAAAGTGCTCATGTGCTCGTGTGCTCATGTGCTCATTTTTCATTCTTCATTTTTCATTTTTCATTTTTCATTTTTCAATCTTCATTCTTCATTTTTCATTTTTCATTTTTCATTTTTCATTTTTCATTATTTAATCAATACCCCCGAGCTAAAGCACGGGTCTATTAATTTTTCATTTTTCATTTTTCATTTTTCATTTAAAAAGCAATATCTTTGCACTGCATTTCGTTACAATTTGAAATCAAACCATTTATGAACAAAGGGAAAATCACCTGTGATGTATTAAAAGAGATCCGGAAGCAGATTGCCTCGGAAAACAAAATCGAATATAATACCCATGATTGTACTTTTGAGGGTGAATGCAGGGGAACTTGTCCAGCCTGTGAATCCGAAGTTCAATATCTTGAAAATGAAATTGTTAAAAGGAAATACTTAGGAAAAGCGGTTGTTGTTGCAGGTTTATCGGTAGGATTGTTGGGAACATGGAGCAGTTGTACTATCAAAGTAAAAGAACCGGAAAAAAATGCATCCAATAATACAGATGAATTTGTTACGGTTGGGGACATTTCGGAATCTGATAGAACCATCAATCAAACACCCCCTGACACATTTCATCCCAAATGTGAATCCTATAACAAAAAATTTACTTTAGGCTCACTGGAAGGAGATGTAGTACAGGTTGACTCAACTACGTTTTTGGATTACCCTGATACATTGTACGAAATTAATATGATTGAAGAAGAGATTGACACGAAAGATGAAATTAATTTAAATATCCCTCCTCTTGGTGGTATAATGGAATCTATGCCAGAATTTCCCGGTGGTTCTGAAGCCTTTATTAAATATTTAAATAACGAACTTCACTATCCTGAAAATTGCAGACGAGACTCTATTAGTGGAGTTGTTGTTGTAGAATTTATAATCGAAAAAAATGGAGAAGTGACAAATGTTAAAATTAGTCATTCTACTCATCCTGACTTAGATGCAGAAGCAATCCGAATCATTCAAAATTCACCCAAATGGATACCGGGTAATGTAATGGGAAAACCGATAAGGGTATCTTATCAAATTCCGATTAAGTTTTCTTTAGAATAAAACATAAACACATTTTCTGCGTAAATCAGCGGGAGCAAATCTTTTTTTAACCCGCAGATCTCGCAGATTTTCGCAGATTCTTTCATTTATTTTGCCACGAATTCACGAATTATAATCGAATTCATTTTTCATTCTTCATTTTTCATTTTTCATTCTTCATTTTTCATTCTTCATTTTTCATTTTTCATTCTTCATTTTTCATTTTTCATTCTTCATTTTTCATTCTTCATTTTTCATTTTTCATTTTTCATTCTTCATTTTTCATTTAAAAAAGCAATATCTTTGCACTTCATTTCGTTACAATTTGAAATCTAGTCATTTATGAACATAGGAGAAAATATCTTATACGAAAAAAGCTTCTGATATTTCATTAAATTATAAATCTATTATAAACTATTAAAAACTAACAAGATGAAAAAAGTAAAAATTTTAAAAATTCAGGACAAAGAAGTAACTTTTCTAATGGATGAAAAAAATGACTTTATTTGTTTAACTGATATGTTAAAGGCAAAAGAGGGAGATTTTTTCATAACTGACTGGTTAAGAAACAGAAATACATTGGAATTTCTTGGGGTTTGGGAACAATTAAATAATACTAATTTTAATTATGGCGAATTCGCCATAATTAAAAGTCATTCCGGATTAAATAATTTCAAAATAAGTGTTAAAGAATGGGTTAAAAGGACAAATTCAATTGGAATTTTTGCTCAATCGGGTCGTTATGGAGGAACTTATGCACACAAAGATATTGCTTTTGAATTTGGAACATGGATAAGTCCTACTTTTAAACTATATTTAATCCGAGAATATCAACGTCTTAAAGAATTTGAATCATCTCAACTCAATTTAGAGTGGAATGTTAAAAGAATTCTAACAAAAATTAATTATCGAATTCATACAGATGCAATTAAAAATATCATTATTCCAAAATTAGAATTATCTAATCTGATGGAGTGGGTTATATATGCTGAAGAAGCAGATATTCTTAATGTGGTACTCTTTGGATGTACCGCAAAAGATTGGAGAATGGCAAATCCTGAATTAGCGAAAAAGGGATTAAATATTCGTGACTTCGCTAGTATCAATGAACTTGCAGTAATGTCAAATCTGGAAAGTTTTAATGCTTATTTAATAGAACAAGGAATAGAGCGGTATGAAAGGTTTTTGAAATTAAAAGAAATGGCAATCAAACAACTCAAAATTTTAGATAATAAAAACTTTATAAATGAGTTAAATCAAAAAAAATAAATTTATGAACAAAGGGAAAATCACCTGTGATGTATTAAAAGAGATCCGGAAGCAGATTGCCTCGGAAAACAAAATCGAATATCATACCCATGAGTGTACTTTTGAAGGTGAATGCCGGGGAACTTGTCCGGCTTGTGAATCCGAAGTTCAATATCTTGAAAATGAAATTGTTAAAAGAAAATACTTAGGAAAAGCGGTTGTTGTGGCAGGGCTTTCTATAGGACTAATATCCGGATTGACCGGATGTGGAGAGCAAAACCACACTAATTCCAAAGAAAAAGAATCAAAAGAGAAACAACAAAATGTTATTGAAAAAAATGATACTTTAACATTTCAACAAATCGTTCCAAATCAAAAAAGCAAGAATGATTTAGTCGTTCCAGATATCATGAATATTGTAGGTGATATTAGTCCTGATATCTTTTTAGATACCATGCAAAATATAGAACCAAATAATAATGGAATGGAAGGTATTATTGATAATATCATAGACACTTCTTCATTTCGATTAGTTGATCAGATGCCTGAATTTCCCGGTGGGATAGATTCATTTTATCAATATCTTTCAAAAGTAATCACGTATCCTGAAATAGGTACAATAGATGTAAATGGAATAGTTTTAATTGAATTTGTTATAGAAAAAGACGGATCAATTAGTAATGTCATTGCCAAACAAAAACTTTATCCTGAATTTGATGCAGAAGCAATCCGGGTGATTCAAAATTCCCCCAAATGGATTCCGGGAAAACAATTGGGCAAACCAGTTAGAGTTTTATATCAAATTCCGATTAAGTTTTATATAAAGTAAGTGCATTTTCTGCGTAAATCAGCGTAATCTGCGGGAGCAAATCTTTTTTTAAACCCGCAGTTCTCGCAGATTTTCGCAGATTCTTTCATTTATTTTGCCACGAATTCACGAATTATAATCGAATTCATTTTTCATTCTTCATTTTTCATTCTTCATTCTTCATTAAAAATTTATATCTTTGCGGTGTTATTCGAAATCAATTTCAAGAGAATTTAAATCAATAAAAATAAAAAATATGGAAAAGCTTCAAGGTGATATTGTTCCCGATAAAAACGCTTACTTCCCAGGGGGTGAAAAAAAATTTAAAGCATTTATAAATGCAGAACTTCAATATCCTGAATTATGTAAAATCAATAAAATAGAAGGTATTGTAAAAATATCTTTTGAAATTGATATTGATGGAAGTGTAAAAAATGTGCAAGTTATTGAATCCTTACATCCGGATTTAGATCGGGAAGCGATTCGTGTGGTTTCTTTATCGCCTAAGTGGAAACCTTATTTGCTCTATTTCAAACCTATTAAATCTACAATGAATTATAATATTGAATTCAAAATCAAATAAATACAACGATTATTTTACTTTAGCTCTGAAATTTTATTAAATTAATTAAAAACCATTATGAAAAAACCAATCTATTTGAGATTGATTCTACTAATAGCATTTATTCTTTTAATTGATTACACCTATGCAAAAGAGGATGTAGACACAAATGAATATATTGTGGTTCCTTATAATGAACTGGATACTACTCCAAGACGATTTGTAGAAGTAATGCCTGAGTTTCCTGGAGGAAATAAAGAATATTACAGGTACCTCAAAAAGGAATTGAAATATCCTGAAAATTGTCGTATTAAAGGGATTCAGGGGATTGTTGTTATTGAATTTGTGGTTGAAGAAAATGGAAAAATTACAAATGTCAAAGTAACGAAGTCTGTTGATCCTGATTTAGATAAAGAAGCCTTAAGAGTTGTTGAACATTTTCCAGACTGGATACCTGGAGAACATCAGAGCAAAAGGGTAAGAGTATCATATACTATCCCTATCAGTTTTTCATTAAAATAAAAAAATGCATATTTTCTGCGTAAATCAGCGTAATCAGCGGGAGCATATTTTTTTTAAACCCGCAGATCTCACAGATTTTCGCAAAATAAAAAGCAGACCCTAAGATCTGCTTTTTATTTTTGAGCGGAAAACGAGACTCGAACTCGCGACCCTAACCTTGGCAAGGTTATGCTCTACCAACTGAGCTACTTCCGCTTTTTTTTGTTTGTACCTCGGGCGGGACTTGAACCCGCACGACCGCGATGGTCACAGGATTTTAAGTCCTGCGTGTCTACCAATTCCACCACCAAGGCATGATTCAAAGAACGTTGTTTGAGGCGGCAAAAATACAACTTTTTTCAATACAAAACTTCAATTTTGAAAAAAAAATAAAAAAATTATCAGGGCGAAGGGCAAAAGGCGAAAGGCAAAGGGTAAAAGGCTTAAGGCAAAGGGCAAAAGGCTAAAGAAAAAAGGGCTGAAATTAAATGTCTAAAAAATAATAATGCATAAGTTCACTTTGTAAATAACCTTGGTAAATAGAATTTCTCAAAAATATTATTCATTATTCATTATTCATTATTTATTTTAATGTATCTTTGTCCTCAATTTAAAAAATAACATATATGAAATTACTTCTTTTGAGCAATTCAACCAATTACAAAGAACCATATTTAGGCTGGTGTATCGATTTGATTGATCAATTTCTTACCAAAAATATTAAAAAAATCCTTTTCTTTCCTTATGCAGGTGTGAAAGTAGCCGGGAAAAACTTTCCTGATAGCTACGATGCCTATTTCGAAAGAGTAGCTTCCATTTTTAAAAATTATGGTTTTGAAGTGGAATCCATTCACCATTTTTTAGATCCCATCGATGCTGTTAACCAAGCTGAAGCTATTATGGTTGGAGGTGGCAATACTTTCCAATTAGTGGATGAAATACATTACTATGGGTTAATTGAACCAGTTCGACGCAAAGTGATGGAGGGAACCCCATTTTTAGGATGGAGTGCCGGTTCCAATGTTGCTTGTCCAACTCTTAGAACAACCAACGATATGCCCATCGTGATGCCTGATAGTTTTGATTGTTTCGATTTTGTTCCTTTCCAGATCAATCCTCACTACTTAGACCCTTATCCTGAAGAAGTAAATGATGCTATTCGTCATGGCGGGGAAACACGTCAGGATCGAATCAATGAGTTTTTAGCGGTTAATCCTGAAGTTACGGTTGCAGGCTTAAGAGAAGGCACTGCACTTTGGATCGAAGATTGCACTATCACTTTAAAAGGAACCAGAAACCTTAGAGTGATGCGACATGAGCAAGAACCAATAGAAATTATGCCAAACACTCAATTCGATTTTAGTTTTAATGTGAAATAAGAATTATAAAGACTTGATTTCAAAAAACAAAAAAATTTGACGATACATTTGTTTTTGTATTAATTTTTTCTTATATTTGCGCTCTATTAGCAGATCTGCACTATAATAACTAATTTTGAACAAAAAAATCAGCTCTTATAACAATGAAACTGGAAAGCAACACTAAAGTTTTTGGAAATTTTGAATTTGACAAGGTTTGGGAACTTACCTCTAAAATTCATGAAGGACAAAGATATGGCGGATATCAGGAGGGTGAATTTACTGATTATCTGGATCATATCCAAAGTGTTACATTTGAGGTTATGACTGCCACACTTTTTGAACATCAGTTAAATGCAAATTTAGCTGTGAAATGTGCTATGCTGCATGATGCTCTTGAAGATTCTCATTTAACTTACTCTGATATCAAAGATGAATTTGGTACTGAAGTTGCAAATGGAGTGGCTGCTCTTACCAAAGATGCAAAAATTAGAGGTCGAAAAATGAAAGTGATCGATTCATTAGAACGAATCAAAGATCAACCTTATGAAGTTTGGGCAGTAAAATTGGCCGATCGGCTTGCAAACCTTCAATATCCCCCTTTCTTCTGGGATAATAAAAAGAAAAAAGATTATTTAGCGGAATCTCAGATTATTTATGATTATTTGCAAGAAGGGTGTCCCTTTTTAGCTCAAAAACTACATAAAAAAATGATTGAATATCAAAGATTTATCAAAAGGTCATCTAAAGTCCTTTTAAAATAATCTAAAAATGATATAATTGAATATCATGAAGCCAAATTTTAACAATACTCAAATTGCATTTAAACATCTATCAAACGGTGAATTAAGAAGAGCCCTTTTTCTATTTACCTTTATTACAAAACCTGTTTTTGTCAATGTTGGGAAAACACTACTTCAATTAGCTAAAGCTTTCAGATTTTCTTATGGATGGATCGTTAAGAACAACATATTCAAACACTTCTGCGCAGGTACTTCCGTAAATAAATGTGACAAAACCATCACAAAACTGGGAGACCACGGGTGTTACTCCATTTTGGACTACTCTGCTGAGGGGTTAGAAGGAGAAGAAAATTTTGATAAAGTGAGAGATGAGATCCTCAAAACTATTGAAGTTGCTAAAATCCAACACTATATCTCTTTTGGAGTATTCAAATTTACAGGATTATGCTCCTTTTCCTTATTGGAGAAGGTATCTTCCGGAGCACCATTGTCAGAAAAAGAACAACAATATTGGCATGCCGCAAAGAAAAGAGCGGAATCGATATATGAAAAGGCTTCGAAACAGGGATTGTCGATTTTTGTAGATGCTGAAGATAGTTGGATCCAACCGGCAATAGATGAAATGGTTTATGAAATGATACCTCTGTTTAACAAAGAGAAACCCATTGTATTTACAACCATTCAAATGTACCGCATCGAGGGGATCCCAATGCTTCAAAAACTGATCACTTTTGCTGAGAATCATCAATGTATTGCAGGAGTAAAGCTTGTTAGAGGTGCCTATATGGAAAATGAACGGGAACGTGCCTTTGATTTGAAATACCCCTCTCCTATCCATTTTACCAAACAAGATACTGATAATGCTTATAATGAAGCTGTTGCAACCTGTATCTCGAACATTGACAAGATCCATGTTTGTGTGGCTACTCATAATGAGGATAGTTGTATGAAAGCGATTGAAGAGATGGAAAAACAAAATTTAAAACCGGGTGATAAAAGGGTTGCATTCGCACAATTGTATGGCATGAGCGATCATATTACGTTTAATTTAGCCTACTCCGGTTATTTTGTTTCTAAGTATTTACCTTACGGACCTGTGGAAAAAGTGATGCCGTATCTGGTTCGACGTGCTGAGGAAAACTCCTCTGTATCAGCTCAATCGAATCGAGAAATTCAAAATTTCAAAAGAGAGTTAACCAGAAGGATTCAACTCAGATAAATTGATTATCTTTGTAACCAATTTTTGTAACAAATGGAAAAGGTGACAAGTTACAAATGACAGGTGACAGGTAAGAAGTAAGAAGTAAGAAGTAAGAGGTAATATTTTTGAGATATGAGATTTAATGTTTTTGGTACATTTATTCTGTATTTTATTTTTATAAATGCTTTTTTTATTGGGAATGGGCAAACTTTAGTCGAATTGGATTATAGTTGTTCTAAAGATTTTGGGATTAGACCAAAAGTTAGTGTAACGTTATATCATTCAGATGAAAAGCTGCAACTTTTAGATCATTGTAAAGAGGATAAAAAATATAATTTTTCAATTGATCGTTTAGATACAAATTTTATTATTGTAATAAAATACACTCATCATATATTTTTTTCAGACACAATTCAATATCCATTTAAACTTACCGGTAAAGAAGAAAAAGTAAATATTACCATTCATTTTCACCAATATTTGAAATGGGAAAAAAATGCTTATCTTGGAATAGTGAGTTACTTTCCCTCACATGAACAATTATTGATAGAATATGCACCTTCTATAAAATCGACTAAAGATTTTAAAGGACCATTCTTTTTACTAAAAAACAATTCGAATGATACAATATTTGGAACAAATAGTGCAAACTATTACTGGGGGTCGATCAGCTATTTAAATGACTCTGTATATACCACACTCCTAATATTGTTTCTGAAAGAATGAAAACTGTGAAAAAGTGGAATGTTGTTTGGTCAATTAGTAGAAAAAAATATTGTAAAAAAGAATGTGAATTTGAAATAAAGGAATAAGTTTCTTTTTGAAACAAAATTAGATATTCATTTAAATTAAAAAAAATGTTACGACAAATTGGAAATCAGTTCAGAAAGCCTAGTGGATTTTTAGGCAAAATCATCTCTTTTCTTATGAAAAAGGGGAATCTGCATGCGTATAACAAAATAATTCCGCTCCTTAATATTCAAAATGGAGATCATATTTTAGAAATTGGATATGGACATGGAGTTGGGCTAGATATGATCTGTACAAACTATAATTGTAAAGTAACCGGTGTTGATTTTTCTGAATTGATGCAACAGGAATCTCAAAACAGAAATAAAAAGCACATTCAGGAACATCAATTAGATTTAAAATTTGGTGATTATTTAAAAATGCCCTTACCTCAAGAAAGTTTTGATCAAATATTTTTCATTAATGTGATCTATTTTTGGGAGGATATTCAGGTTGCTTTCAAAAAAATCAATGAAGAATTAAAAACAAATGGAACTTTCGTTTTTTATATGGTTCATCAGGAAGATTTAAAAAAAATGAAATTTACCCTGGATGATATTTTTCACAAATATGAAATTGATTATGTTATTCAAGAACTGGAATTAGCAGGATTCAAAAATATTGATTTTCAATTTGATACCGGTTATATTATAAAGTGTACAAAGTAATAATTTTTTGGGCATTCCGGCACCATCCGACACACAAATCTGCCCTGCTGCCGTCGGGCTACACCTTCAAGTACGCAGGAGTTAGCCGTGTGACTGCATGGTCGTAAAAGGAGCTCACAAGTTCGCTCTTTTACTCCCTGCATCACATCGGCTCCCTCCTTTGCGCGCTTTCCGTCTCCGCCCTAATGCAGGGGAAATGCCTCCCGAATTTCACAATTTGCGTCAATGTTTTATATTCTTATAAAAGTAGGGAACACTAAAAATGCAAAATTCAACAAAATTATAAGTAATTATAATTGAAATATTTACAATTTTTTTCATCCGTATTTTAGTAGAATATGAAATCAGGACAAAAGACAAAAGACAAAGGAGAATCACTTAACTCAATAATTATCACATTAGCTTATTATCTCATTAGCTTATTAATTCGTACTTTTGCAAAATATTTAAATTTACATGATGCCAGATAAAAATTCAAAATGGACTGAAAATCTCCTGAAACTAGGAATCTCTGAACTGAACTCGATGCAGGAAGAGGCCATATCAACTATTCAAAACAATGATGAAGTGATCCTCCTCTCTCCTACAGGTACTGGGAAAACAATCGCATTTCTATTGCCCGTTTTGGATCAAATCAAGCCCGACCTCTTAGAAGTTCAAACCCTCATTTTAACACCAACACGTGAATTGGCAATTCAGATTGAACAGGTGATCAGAAAGTTAGGATCAGGAATCAAGGTAAATGCCATTTATGGGGGAAGATCAGGTCAAAAAGACCAACTCGACCTCAAACAGTCACCGGCAGTACTGGTTGGAACTCCTGGAAGAATTGCAGATCATTTTCGTAGAGAAACATTTAACACTCGTTTTATTGGTACCGTTATTCTGGATGAATTTGATAAATCCTTAGAGATTGGCTTTGAAAAAGAGATGAGTGAAATCATGGAATCTCTTGATTTTGTTTCAAAAAAAATCTTAACCTCAGCATCCAATAAAGTCACTATACCGGAATTTGTCCATCTAAAAAACCCAAAAACACTCACCTTTACTGAAAAAGGGAAAGCACAACTGGAACTCAAAATGGTGAGTTCTCCAGACAAAGACAAACTCATAACCCTGTTAAACACCCTTTTACACATCGGAAATCAACCGGGCATCATTTTCTGCAATTTCAAAGATACCATAGAATATATCAGCGACTATTTATTAGACAACAATTTCAGTCATGGTTGTTTTTATGGTGGAATGGAACAAAACGATCGGGAGTTAGCCTTAATCAAATTCAGAAACGGCACTCATCAGTTGTTAATTGCTACCGATTTAGCTGCAAGAGGGATCGACATTCCCGAATTGAAGTTCATCATCCACTACCAGTTGCCGTTAAAAGAGCATGAGTTTATGCACCGGAACGGTAGAACGGCGCGGATGAACTCCGAAGGAACAGCTTATATTCTCAAATGGGAAGAGGAGTATCTACCCCTTTATCTGGATGATATCAAGCCCATTACATTAAAGCCGACTCATCAGATCACCTTATCTCCATGGGAAACATTATGTATCATGGGTGGCCGTAGAGACAAAATCTCCAAAGGGGATATTGCAGGACTCTTTTTCAAACAGGGAGAACTCACCAAAGAGGAGTTAGGCATAATTGAGATCCAGCAAGATAGATCCTATGTTGCCGTTAAACACAACAAAGTGCAGCATTGCATCGACACATTACACAACAAAAAACTCAAAGAAGCCCGAATCCGGATCAGTTGGGTTTGATTCGAATGTTCGAATGCTCATGTGCTCATTTGCACGAATGATTAATTGATTGTTGTGAATTTCATGCAACTTAACAAATCATTAACGGCAATAGTTGCAATACCTGAAGAGATATCAGACATGGCATAAGGGATGATCAGTTTGTTATTATGAACCAATCCACCACAAGAGTAGGTAACATTCGGAACATATCCATCCCGCTCCTCCTCATTAGGAGCTAATAAGGGATCCTCTAAGTAGCCTATAATCTTAGAAGGATTTTCCAAATCCAATAAAATGGCACCTATAGAGTATTGTCTCATAGGTCCAACTCCATGAGTTAACACCAGCCAACCTTCGTTAATTTCAATTGGAGAACCGCAATTCCCCAGCTGAATAAATTCCCATGGAAGTTTGGGTTCCTGAATAATTTGAGCACTTTGCCAAAAAAGGATATTGTCGGAATACATGATATAATTATTTTCTCCGTCTTGTCTGGATAACATGACATATTTTCCGTTAATCTTTCTAGGGAAAAGCGCCATCCCTTTGTTTTGGATTGCTTTACCGTTGAGGGTATGGATATTAAAAGTAATAAAATCTTTAGTTTCAATTAATTGTGACAGTATGGCGATTCCATTATAGGCTGTATAAGTGCCATAATAGGTTGTCTCCCCTTTTTCATCCAGAAACTTAACAAAACGGGCATCTTCAATTCCTTTACTTTCATTTTCGGAAACCGGGAACACAACCCTTTCAGATAATTTCGTTTTTTCATCAAATCTGATTTTGTAATTAGAATTTGCGAGCCAATTAATAATGGTTATAGTTTTATTATCACTTTCAAACTCGGGATTGATATGAAGAACATGGAGAATCACTTTTAAATCTTCAAAAGTAAATACTTCCGGGAGTTGATCTAACACTCTTTTGCTCGTATTATCCCAAGCATTCATCTCTTTCAATTGAAGTTTAAAAAGTTGATTATTGTAAAAAGGTTCATGCGAAATAGTGGGTGTTTGAACAAAATTTGACACATTGTTAAATTCAATGGAACAAAATTTATCAATAATTCCACTATGAAAAACGATCGACGAGATATGTCCCTCCCCTGTAGCGCGTAAACTCATAATAAAGCGCAATGAACCTTCAGAAACTCCATTTTGATTGGGATGTGGCACGATTGAAGGATTAAAAAGAGCTGCAGATTCTATGGAATACTCCATGGTAAAATAGGCTCCTATCAAAGTCTTCTTTACTGAGCTCACTACTGTATTTGGGGGTAAATATTCTGATACTTTATCAAAATTTATTAATAATTGTTCCTGAATATTCTTATGTCTGTCAGCAAAATTATCAATAACTGAATCTAAAAGCATTTTAGCTCCATTTTCGGAAAGCGAGAGTACTCTATTGATAATTTTGGTTATCCTCAATAGATTTCCGGGTATATGCGCTCTGGTAATAACTCTCGAAGGATCTCTATCAATTCTAATCTTTTTTCTTTTAATAAATTTTGAAATTAAGGTTTTATGTTCCATCATATTGGATTGGTATTTTGGTTATTTGTTGAGTACTTTTTGATAGACATCAAGATATCCTTCTATCATTTTTTGTTGACTGAAATGGGAAGAAGCCCATTCATGACAAGATTTTCGAATAATTGTAGAAATATTATTGACAACATCTATAGCCTCCTGAACATTTCTGACCAAGAATCCGGTTTGGTTTTGTTGAATCAACTCCTGCATAGAACCTCGATTAAATGCGATTACCGGTGTTCCACAAAGCATTGCTTCAGCTACACTTAATCCGAAAGGTTCGTTGAAACTTATGGGATGAAGCAAAGCTAAAGCATTTCCTAAAAGTTTATTTCTCTCTACAGAATTAGAATTTCCAACATAGATGATATCTTCATTATTAATATATTTTTTCACTTTTTCATCAAAGTAATGTTGATCCTGGATAAATCCGGAAATGATTAATCTTTTTTTGGACTGTTTAGCAATTTTTATCGCTTCATAAGTTCCTTTTTCAGGGTGTATTCTACCGAAGAACAATAAATAATCCTTAGGGATAGGATTAAAATCAAATAGATCCAAATCAATACCATTATAAACGGTTGCCATATATGTTAATTGATCACAACGATCTGCATTGCTGATAGATACATAAGTATTGGTATCGTTATATTTGACAAAAACAGGAATGATCTTTGGAGAGGAAAACCCATGAATAGTAGTAACAATGGGCGTTTTGATCAGTTTTGAATAGGTCAGAGGAAGAAAATCGAAGTTATTATGAATGATATCAAATTGATCTGCTTTCTCCATTAAATGACTGATATGCAAGCACTCCCAGACTTTAGTATCTATTTCAGGATTTTCAGAGTAAGCGGTTTCTGAGACAGATTGGAGTTTTCCTTTTGTCACAGAATTTCCAGTCGCAAAAAGAGTAACATCATGACCCATTTTCACAAGTCCTTCAGTAATATTAGAGGCTACTTGTTCCCATGGGCCATATTTTAATGGAGGTGTTCTCCATGAAATGGGAGATAATACAGCTATTTTCATTGAGGTAAAGGATTTCTGGAGTTTACAAGGCAATGATCCACTAATTCATCAATAAACGCAGTACCCATACACATAACGGTATCTGCACCGCCCCAATAAATTTTAACAGTACCATCCGGTTCAGGGACTGCCCCACAAGTAAAAACAACATTATGTACATAGCCTGTGACTTCATATATTTCTTCCGGCTGTAGAATCCATTCATCCCCTACGCCTAAAATGATAGAAGGATCTTTTAGACTATGCAAAGCAACTCCCAATCGATAAACGGCCCCATCCATAGTAGGAAAAACGCCATGATAGATAGATAACCATCCGCGGGAAGTTTTAATTGGTGGAGCGCCGGGGCCAATTTTCATTTGATCCCAATGATAGTCTAATGGTTTCATAATCAATTTAGCATCACCCCAATAGCGTAAATCGGGAGAATAGGATATCCAAATAGACCATGGTGAAATTTCTGAATGGGGTCTATCTAAGCGAACATAAAGTCCATTAATTTTCTCAGGAAAGATCACAACATTTCGGTAATCCGCTTCTGTAATCATTGAAAATCGTTCAACGCTCTTAAAATCAGTTGTTTTAGCTAAACCAATCCGAACTCCATTTCTGGAATAAGCACTATATGTAATAATAAATTCCCCATCAATCTCCACAATTCTAGGATCTTCAATCCCATATTCTTCGTATTCTTTAAAATAAGCTTCGGTAGAAGGGATCATAAATGGTTCTTTATTCACTACAAAATGGCATCCATCCATACTTTCCGCTTTGCCGAGAATACTTCTCCCATTCAATTTATGAGATCGAAAAATCATGATATAGATACCATTATATTTAATGACTCCCGCATTATGAACTGTTACTACGGGATAGGGAACATCCTCTTTTGACAAAATAGGATTATGTATATATCTATTTATTAACATGATACACTTTTTTAATTGATTGATTCTTTTCTATAATACTCTTCATACGCTTTTAATACTGTTAAATACGATATGAGGTATGCTAATGTGCTTTCAGCACCTTGATTTCGATTCAAACCATAGCTTTCTAATCCATCACAACATCCTTTGGTTTCAAAGTCATATAGCGTCATTCTTAAATCATTCTCACCTAGAAACCACATAAAAGAAGCAAACATTTGATCTAAATACAATTTATTTTTAGTAATATGATATGCTTGTTGATACATAAGAACCATAGCCATGGCATCAATCGGTTGTTGGGCAAATTTAGAGCGATGTCCCTCCTTAATATGCCATTGATCGTTTCCGATAATGGATAAATACCCCTCAGAGAAGGTTTTTTCAGTTAAAAAATTCATAGTTTCAAAGGCAGTCTTTCTTATTGGTTCATCATTCAAGATTTCTGAAGCATGTAATAAAGCATAGGGTAATATGGCATTGTCATAAGCTAATAATTCTTCGAACCAATGCCATTTTTTGGTTTTATAAATCTTATATCGATCGATCAATAGATATGCATTTTCTTTTAAAACCTCTATCATTCCATCATCAGATGGATTGATTTTCAGATAGTAACAAATTCCAATCATGGTATTTGCAATACTTCTAATAGATTTCAATTGTTTGAAATGAGGAAGTGCATGAAAGAAAATCTGTCGTCCCATTTGATTATAAGAATCGTTAGGAGCATTAGCCAACATGTAGCCAATAGCCCAAATTGTTCTTCCAAATGAATCCTCTGAACCAACCTCATCCAAAAAATTACGGTTAAAACTTAAAAAATTTTTAAAAGTTCCATCTTTATTTTGCATGTAATGAATATAACTCAAATAAATGGGACACAATTCCAATGCAGTATAATCTTTTTTTTGTTTAAAAACCATCATAACCATCAGCAATGCCCTTGCATTATCATCCAAGCAATAGCCATCCTTTAAGTTAGGGATTCCATATTTTGCATGTTGGATAATTCCCGTATCATCAGTCAGTCTTTTAATATGAGTCAAAGAGAAAGGAGGTAAAAGAAGTATATCAAAAGGAACTGACTCTTTTTTTCCCAAATCAAGCCCATCTACAATGACATTGCTAATTAATTGATGATATTTAGTTCCGATTTTTGGCCATGTGATCTCTCGACCGTAGAGATACGCTTTTTTTCTCAATTGCAATCTCTTTTCTGGAAATTCAAGTAGATCAATTAATATATCTGAGAGTTCTTCAGAATTATTAAACCCGAAAAGAACCCCTTTTTCATCAGCCAGAAGTTCAGCCGCATGCCAATAAGGAGTAGAAACAACAGCACATCCCACTCCAACTGCATAAGATAGCGTTCCACTTGTTATTTGGGCTTCATTCAAATAGGGGGTGATATAAATATCTGTTGCATGTAAGTATTTAAAAAGCTCTTTTTGACTCGCAAATTTATTCAACAAAACAACATGATTCTCTAATTGAAGATCATGGATCAGTTTGGTCAGAAAAATTCTGTACTCATCCCCATTATGACGCAACACGTTAGGATGTGTTTTACCTAGAACAACATACAAAACATTGGGATCTTTCTCAACCACTTTTGGAAGAGCTTTTATTACAGTTTCAATACCTTTGTTGCGACTAATAAATCCAAATGTAAGAAGCAACTTTTTATTCTCCAGTTTAAACTCTTTCTTCGATTCTTCTTGAGTAAACTGAAAGTCTGGAACACCATGTTCGATATATGCAATTTTCTCTTCCGGAATATTATAAATATCGATCAAAAAACCGATAGCTTTATGACTCATCACAACAACCTTATTTGCCATTTTGCAAATCTCCTGCAATACAGCTTTTTCAGTAAATGTTGGTGTTTTAACAATCGTATGAAGGGTTACAATCAAAGGAATTTCTAAGCGATGCAAAAGAGGAAGTACATAAACTCCATTTTGACCGCCATAAATACCAAATTCATGTTCCAGAATACAGCAATCCGCGCCACTTAAGTTAATATATTTCACTGCTGAGAGGTAATCCTCTTGCGAATCTTGTCTAATGGTCAGTTGAACTTCCTCCGGGTAAATATATTCCTGGTCAAAATCGTTCATTGCAACGACAAAACTTTCGTTAATTTCGTTTTCATATTCAGATGCATTTTTGATTGCATTGAATAAATTTTTGGTAAAGGTACCTATACCACATTCCCTTGGAGGGTATGTTCCAATAAAAGCATTTTTCATAATAATTAATTTAAAACGGTAAAAGTCCAGGAATGCTTGTAGCACTAAGTAACATCCTAACTTTTGCTAGGATTTTTAAATATTTTTGAAACGAAAGTTCTAATGAGAATCTATCTGAATACTTATACATGGCGAATATACGAAAAAAAAAATAAAAAAGCAAGTAGTAATTTTGAATAAAAGAGTAATCAATTCAAATTGAATGTTTTAACTTTTATTTAAATAGACGAATTGTTTATATCAAAAAAAAAGTTATTTTTGTTTTTGTAAATATACTTTGATATAAGAATATAAAACTCATTTTTAGTGGAGCAGAAAATTAGGGAAATAGAGAAAAATGGCACTCATCTTAACGTTGAAAGTAAGAGTTGGTATGTATTGACCACGAAGCCCAGGTTTGAAAAAAAGGTGAATCAGGGGTTAAGTAAAGTCGATATAATCAACTATTTACCGGTACAAAAGAAGTTAAAGCAGTGGCATGACCGCAAAAAGTGGGTAGAGATTCCATTATTTCCCTCTTATATTTTTGTACAGATTAATGAGCGTCACCGCAACAATGTATTTGAGGTTCCGGGGATAGTCAGATACATCACACACTGCGGGAAGGTCTCCATTTTGAAAGAGGAAGAGATAGAACGCATTGAGCGGTTATGTAGTTATTTAGGGGAGATTGAGATTGAAAGGCGCAAAATAAAAGTTGGGGAAGAGGTTGAAATCATCTCCGGGCATTTCGCAGGGTTCAAAGGACAGGTAATTTCATCCAAGGGCAAATGCAGGTTTTGCATATCTATTCCCGGATTAGACAGTTATGCGTGTATTGAAATTGACAAGGAAGAGATTCAAAAAGTAGTTTAGCTATCCTTAAAATAGCTAAATATCCATATAATAAAAGCCGGAGTTAGGAACATGCAAATGTTACTGACAACGGCGAAGCCGTAGGGGAAAATGAGGGAAATATGGGGATATATGCGTATGTAACGAAAAAGAGTTTAAAAAATATTCAAAGTCCGTTTGATACATTATAAAAATGTTTATTTTTCAGCTATTAAAAAGCAATTATGCAATAAAAAACATACGGTTATCCACCCCATTTGGACAGATATCCTTAAAACAAAAGAAAAAAAGTAAAGATTATAAACGAGTTGTAAGTAATTTTAGACACAATCTACATATGAAAAATATTATCATTTTAGCGGTTATCTCTTTCTATTTAGTTGGATGTAGCCCATTGAATCATTTGACTGAACTCGAATTATCAATTTCGGAATCAACTTGGGACTATACTGATAATGACGGAGCCCATTACCAAATTACTTTTCAATCCAATGGAAAAGTAAAAAGTACTAATCCAAATGATATAACTAATGATAATGATTATTGGAATCAAAATAGAAGAAAAATTGATTTCAATTTCAATGATGGGTATTCTAAATATTCGGGAAAAATGAAGAATCTTAATTTGATTGTGGGGAAAGCAAAAAGTGTTAGTGGAAAATGGAATTGGGAAATGAAAAGAATAAATTAACTACTTACAACACGGTATATAAAACATTTCGCGGATAGTGCCAGTTTTAAGGGCGGTACACTTAATATACTTTGCAACGATTTGATAGGAAATCGCTTTGAAATGCCAAACGTTTCATATACCAAACCGTTGACTGCATGCTTTAAAATCTCACTAAGGAATGTATTGTAAAAAAATAGTATATTTGTTCTTGAAATTTGAATTATATGAGAATCATTGAAAGAAAATATTTAGAGCAATTTACTGAATCAATAGGACATGAAATTCCTAAGCGAATTAAAGATTTTGATTTTTCTGAACATCGAGGAGGATTTGACTATTTGACAAAATCATCAGCAGTTTATTCTTCAAATATTGAAGGAAATAGTATTGATTTAAACTCCTTTATGAATTATAAAATGAATAAAGAAAAATTCAAAACTGGAAAAGAAATTGAAGAAATTGAAGATTTAATTGAAGCTTATGAATTTTCGCAAATAAACAAATTAAATGAAAAAAATAAACTAAAACTCGCAATCAAATTGACGTCGATACCCACTCGGGGCTTAGAATCAACCGTTGTTTGCTTTTAGAAAGAGATTAACGTATGAATATAATATTATTGAAATTTTTTAAATTTTGTACTGTAGGTGGTAGTGGAGTCATTATTGATTTTGGGATTACCTACTTATTTAAAGATAAATTAAACTTAAACAAATATTTATCAAACTCAATTGGATTTATAATTGCGGCATCTTCGAATTATATTTTAAATCGTATTTGGACATTCAAAAGTATAAATCAAAATATCACGACAGAATATCTTAGTTTTATTATGGTTGCAATCGTTGGACTTTTAATAAATAATCTCACTTTATGGATTGTACATGAAAAAATGAAATACAAATTTTATTTATCAAAAATAGTAGCTATAGGTGTAGCGACTTTATGGAATTTTTTTGCAAATTATCAATTCACATTTTCTAATACATTTAACATATAATTAATGCTCATGAAATTTACAATACATCACTATTTCTATCTATTCGTTGGATTTATATTTTTAGGAATAGTTTCTGTTGAACTTTTCTCCGAAGGGATGTTTATGGATGGATTATTATATGCAGATATCTCGCGAAATATGGCTGAAGGGTTAGGAAGTTTTTGGAAGCCGCATTTAAGCAATGGGCTTTTTCCTGAGTTTTATGAACATCCACCATTGGCATTCGGTTTACAGAGCATATTCTTCAAAGTTTTTGGAGACTCTATTTATGTGGAACGAGTATATTCACTTTTAACTTATATTATAGTTGGATATTTAATTACTTTAATATGGAGTAAATTAACAAAAGACAAAAATACAGGATGGATACCTTTGTTTTTATGGATTAGTACAGGCGGTATAACATGGGCAGCAGCTAACAATATGCTTGAAAACACCATGAGTATATTCGTTTGTTTATCAGTACTATTTTATTTAAATAGTACTGATAAAAGACGTTTTCTTTGGATAGCGCTATCAGGCTTGTCTCTATTTCTTGGACTTTTAACAAAAGGCTTCTTTTGCCTTTATATATGGAGTGTTCCATTCTTTATGTGGGTATTTATGCGTAAGAGAAGCTTTCTGCAAATGATAAAAGACAGTGTTATTCTAGTTGCATTTACTATTTTGCCAATAGCATTACTGTATTTTGTCATTCCTGAAGCTCAGAACAATATGTTAAGCTATCTCAATAGACAAGTTATAGGTAGCATCCAAAATGTACAAACGGTTGATTCTCGTTTTGCTATAATTAATATGTTCATTGAAAGTATTATTATACCTCTTGTTGTTGGATTAATCATTATTATAGTTTCATTAAAGAAGAAAGTCAATAAGTCTTTATTCAACGAAAATTTAAGGGAAGCATTATTTTTTTTAGTAATTGTTCTTTCAGGGGTAATTCCTATAATGATTAGTATGAAACAGAGAAGCTTTTATATACTTACTGTGTACCCTCTATTTTCTATTGGATTAGCCTACTATCTCTACCCAATGATAAAACCAATTATCAACAAGCTGCAAACAAACCAAAAAGGATTTAAAATATTCAAAGGAATTACTGTTGGAATTGTTTTGATTAGTATGGCTTTATCTGTAAGTCAAATAAATAAAATTGGTCGGGATAAAGACATGATTTTAGACTGTAAATCTGTAATTGATATTGTAGGTAGAAATACAACAATAAATATTTGCCAAGAAATGTACTCTATTTGGAATTTACATGGTTATATGTCAAGGTATGGGAATGTTAGCTTGGATGCTAATCAGAATAATGTTCATCAATATTACCTTTCATCAGAAAACTGCAATAATCAATTCCTTGAAAGTAAATATGTTTTGGTACCCATAAAAACGAATAAATATAAACTTTATAAGCGAATAGGACTGAAATAACAGCACACAACATAATAGGAATTAAAAGAAACACACCGCTATAAAAAACACCCTGAGAGATTAACTTTCAGAGTGTTTCGATGTAATGAATTAGTTATAGCTAAAATCAAGAAAACAGTCACATTACATTGGTTACGCCATAGTTATGCGACACATTTACTAGTGGCGGGAACAGATTTGTGATATATTCAGGAGTTGTTAGGCCATAAAAGCAGCAAGACGACGGAGATTTACACACATGTTACTGAAAAAAGTTTAAAAAATATTCAAAGTCCGTTTGACACATTATAAAAAAGTTTATTTTCCCAGCTATTAAAAAGAGCAATTATGCAATAAAAAACATACGGTTATCCTGCTTAAATTAAGAGATAACTGTAATGAAGAGGGGAAGGAATTACGGTTATAAACGAGTTGTAGCTCATTAAAAATACAAAGTATAATAGTACTCTGAAAAATAAATAAAAATTTGATTATTGCTATATGAATGAATTATTTGATTCTTTAAAACCATTAGAAAACTATTCATTATGGAGATTTATGGATTTATTCAAATTTGTTGACCTTATTACGTCAAAAAAATTAACTCTTGTAAACTTAACTGGTATGAAAGACCCATACGAAGGAATATTACATTCATCAATCGAAATTCAATCAGTTGATTTAAGTGGAAAAATTATTGAAAGTCCTCAAGAAAACTTATCCGAAATGATAAATAATGTAACAAGACAGATACTTTTTATATCTTGTTGGCACGAGAGCAATTTTGAAAGTGCTAGTATGTGGAACTCTTACGGGAATGAAAATGGGATTGCTATTAAAACTAATGTTAATCGGCTTAAAAAAGCGATAAAATTCGAGAACTATAGTGAAATGGAATTGTTGAGAGTAAATTATTTCCACGATGTAACTGATTACTATTTTCCCAATAGAAAAGAAAATCATATTTATACTGCATTATTAAATAAGAGAGCTTCATTTGATTATGAAAAAGAAGTAAGACTCATATGGCATCCTAGAGATTATTCAAATGAATCGATTATAAGAAAAATTGATGTGGATTTATTTGATCTCATTGAATGTATATACGTTTCACCTCTTTTTAATCAATGGCAACTGAACTCAATAAAAAATTTATTAGATAAATTAAATATTACAATTCCAATTATAAAATCGGAACTGTATGACCTTAAATAAAAACGGCCCCTAACAAACGCTAAACCCCAAGTTGACGTACTCCACCTGACAACAGATAAACAAAATAAATAAACTAACACTCGCTGGCCAATGGACATCGATGCCCACAAGGGGCTTAGCTTCAGGCGATGGCAGCAAGTGTGGGATCAAATTGATTGTTTACTTCAAAACAAAATTTTTTGAATATAAATAATATGTGAATAAATATGGAATTTAAAAATCTTGAAGACGAAAATATTTATATAATTGATTATTCTGGGTTTATAACTTATGATAAAGGTATATCAAACATGGATTACTTAGAAACTAAACTTAAAGAATTGTCCTTGAAAAATAATCGTTTAAATATAATTTTTGATGTTCAGAATACACAATGGGAAAGTATTGAAATACATAATGATTTATCAAGAATTGCACGAAAAATCTTTAATTCTCAAAACTTAAATTGTGATTTATATACAGCAATTCTAAATAAAGAAATTAATGACTCGACAATTGATAATGAACACTGGTTTATTAGGAAACAAGACGCAATTGAATGGTTAAGAAGTGTTCAATAAACAAAAAAATTTGAATATTGCATATTTGAATCTATAAATATTGATTGAAATAAATAACACCAACTACCAAAAACGTATGTGAAAAAAATACTCTTGATTTTGACGTATATTTTTTATATATTTGTACGTTCAAATTTCTTTTTATATGGAAACAAAATTAACATTACGATTAAGCAAAGAAATTATTGATATGGCTAAGGATTATGCTCATGCTCATAATATTAGTCTTTCAAAAATGATTGAATCTTATCTTGAATCTATTACCAAAAAGAGCGCTAATGAAACTGAAATTTCACCACTTGTTGAAAGTCTTAGCGGAATTATAAAACTTGATGAACCTGTTGATTTTCAAAAAAACTACACAAACTACTTAACTGAAAAGTATAAATGAAAAAACTTCTCATTGATACAAATATCATTATCGATCTTCTTGCTAAAAGAGAACCTTTCTATAATGAAGCTGCTTTATTGTTCACCCTCGCAGATAAAAACTTATTACAACTTTGTGTTTCATCTTTAACTTTTGCAAATACAAATTACATTCTATTGCAATCAAAAAAACCGGATGAAGCCAAATTAATTCTACGTAAATTAAAATTGTTGGTGCTAATTTTAAATCTGGATGAAAAAGTTGTTGGATTATCCCTAAATGATAATAACTTTAAAGATTTTGAAGATGCTTTACAATACTATTCTGCAATAGAAAATGAAGTTGATATCATAATAACCAGAAATTTAAAAGATTTTCAAAAAGCAAAGCTACCAGTAATGACAGCTTCACAGTTTCTGAAAACAATAAAATAGTTGTCTGTACTAAAAACCACTAAAACTAATTACTCCTACTATACATAAATAACAAAAAAATAAACTAACACTCACTGGCCAATTGACGTCGATGCCCAAACGGGGCTTAGCTTCAGGCGTTGAAAGGTGCAAGATTTATTAAATAATTGATTTGAACTATGAAGATTGAAAAATGTACAATGCAGGATTTTAATGAAATCACCAAAGATATAGTTGATTTTTGGGGGAGCGATAAAACATTACATTTACATCAGCCATTCTTGATTTATGAGTTTGGGAACACGACTTTTGTGATTAAAGAGCATGGACAAGTAATTGCTTATTTATTTGGATTTTTTTCGCAGACAGATAATTTAGCATATATTCATTTACTTGGAGTAAGAGAAAAAAATCAAAGACAAGGATTAGGCTTGTTATTATATAATAACTTTATTGATCTAGCTAAATCAAAAGGATTTACTAAGATTAAAGCAATTACATCCGCTTCAAATACCAAATCAATTTCTTTTCACAAAAATAAGATTGGAATGACATTGCTTGGAGAACCAAATGAAAATGGAGTAAATATTTTGAGAAATTATTCTGGTGTAAATAATGACCGAGTTGTATTTGAAAAACGAATAGATTAATAAAATACACGTCTGTATAACACGTAATATAAAAAATTGCTGGTTTAGTAAGTTAATCAAAGGCTGTAGTCCACTTTAACTTTTGTGTAACTTTATTTAAAATCGCCTGCAATCGTCAACTTTTCATACACCATTCGTTATTTCATATTTAATAACGAGAATTCAAAATATAATTTTTAATCCAATGATGTAAATATCTTAAAAAACTGACAATGTATTCCAACTTATTTAAAATTAATAATTTCACTTATAAGTAAAATAAATATATGACAAATAAAGAATATGACATTATTTGGTCAAAAATAGAAAAGAGTGCAAATAGTTTTCGTATTTATAGACTACAAATAGATGCTTTAAAAGATAAATATTCAAGAATAAATAAAATATTAGGAATAAAACCAAATGTACCTTATGATTTGGGTTGGATTTTTGAATATGTCCAGAAAGAAGGAGATGAGCATATTCCATTTATTAAAAAATTTACATCAATCTTAGAGGGAAAATTTGATAATTTAAAAGAAATTGGTATTGAAAGAAAGGACATTTCAATTTGGTATTTATATGCTTATAACGCACAATGTAATTTAGAATTTGAACCAGAGAATTTGCTCTTAATAGGAAAAGAAGGTATTGTTTTTTGTATTTCTTGTTTTGACATACACGATTATGAATCAGATGAATATGCCGAAAATGGAAATTAATCAAATGAAAAAATAAAACGCCCATATACATAATAAACCCCTTATTCCATTACTACACTTATCAAACTATAAACAGAACAACCAAACTAACACAAATAGGTCAATTGACATTGAAGCTTGGCAAGTTTAAACGTTGCCCTTTATGCTTCGTACTATGAAAAATCTACATAAATGAACGAAAAAGATAAAATAATAATTCCTTTGAGTAAATCTAAGATTGCTCTTTTGTTAACAGGGTCAATAGTATTTGTGATACTAGGAATATTGTTTATCCTGTGTCCTGAGAAATTTCTGACAATATTATTTAGAAACGAAGAAATAATAATAGTTACTGGATTCGCCAGTGTAGGATTTTTTGGACTTTGTTCCATTTTTTATGTGATAAAACTCTTTGATAATAAACCAGGATTGATTATCAACAAAGAAGGAATACTAGATAACTCTTCGGGTGTTTCATCTGGACAGATTGCATGGCAAGACATTCAAGATATTACAGTACTTGAGATTGTAAGACAGAAAATCATATTAATTAAGGTTTCAAATCCTGATGAATATATTACTCGACAAAAAAGTAGATTAAAAAGAAAAATAATGAAACTAAACTATGATAAATTCCAGACTCCCATTCAAATAACTGCAAATGGATTAAAATGTAGTTTTGATGTTTTATTAGAAATGATATGTTCTAGTTTTAAAAAGATTAAGGAATGATGTTATGGGAGAAGTAGAACAAGAAATATCTATTGCAATAGAAAAGCTTAGTTTATTAAATGATCAAATTAATAAATTAGATTATGAAAATGGTAAGAAAATTTATCATGAGCTTCTTAATTTTTTTGTAAAATCCGGAGATAGGCGCATGAAGCCTATTATCCAATTTATGATTGCAAACCCTCAATTATTGGACTGATTATTGGTGAGTGTTTTGGCTTTGAATACTACGTGATTGACAAAAATAAAGAATGGTTAATTTGTGAGAATCATCATAACAGATTAATTGGAGTTGGACAAATTTTAAAAGACAAAAATAAAGATAAAATTAAATAGAGCAAGACTGTACAACGAAAAATAAAACAAAGTCTACTTCTTCCATTAAGACAACAAAAAATTAAAAAACAAACACTCGTTAGTCAAATGAACTCGAAGTCTGTATAATTTTAGCGCCTAACGTTAAAAATAATAACATGAGAGACTCAGAAATTATTAAAAAACCTCTATTAATTCGATTTAATGAATTAATTGTTTCTTTAGCTGTAATAAAAGACTCTTTAGAGAGTATTGTAAAAGGAAACTATCATCAGTTTATCCCTCTATATGGCCAACTAAGAGCAATATTAACTGATAATGCAAAGAAAAACATTCCTTTATTAAAAGAATTAGCTGATAATTTAAATTTCAAGCTAAGTTTATATTATATTGAATCAAACATAATACCATTAGACAATGCAAACACATCAGTTTTTCACATTTCACATAGAATTACACTAAAAAAAGAGTTTGAAGATCAAACTGAAATCGAATTATTTGACTTACTAAAAAAAACTCTAATTCTTTTCAATAAAGATACTTATACATATAGTGAAATAATAGAAATTTTGGCGAATAAATCTGGTGGTGCTCATTTTGCTTCAAAAATTGAAAAATTTATAGCAAAATTATTTGCTTTCAATAATAATTTTTTAATTTTTGGGCACACTATATTGGAAAATTTCTTTTATGAATTTGGTAAAATCATTTTTGAACTTAGTTATGAGATATTACATAAATTTGCATCAATTTATCTCATTTTTAATATAAAACCTCTTTTCAAAATAGATGATATATCTATAATCTTTGATTATTTTCGTAATGATTCTAGCTATCGAATTACAATTTTCATTGATAACAATTCACACATAGGTATAAATCTTACTGACTTTAACGGTTATGTATTAACATGCATATCTGAAAGTCAAACAATAGAAGCAAACAAATTACTGCTCATAGAGATTTCAATAGATTTAAAAAAAGACTTATATTGTGAAGTAAATATTTTTGTTAATAATAAATTACACGCTTCAGTAGTTTCAGAAACGCCATTTTTAATTCTAAATGAAATACAAGACTATTTATTTTATATAAATAGATCTATTGAACTAAAAGATAATGGGTTACACCTAGCTATTGGAAGTATTGCAGCATTTGATAAAATAATGGAATCTGAAGAAAGACTAGAAATATTAACAAGTTTTATTTATAGTTATGAAAACCAAAAGAGTATGATTGAATTATCTAAAGGTAATTTTGGTGAAAAAAAAACCTCGGGAGCTTTGAATTTTCTTTTCAAAACTGCTCTATTACCAATTGAAAAAGGATTGATAAATTACTACACTTAAGAAAACCTAAAAATTATATTAGTTTCATGAGGATAATACGTTATGTGAATTTCTTATCTATGACCAAATTTTATAATTTGGTTTTATTGGAAAAAAATTGATCCAAATTAAAAAAAATCAACTAAATGCGTGTATAATAGTGAAATCTGGATTCCTTTTGCGTTTGGAACATATCCTCGAATGTTATGTGCAATAGCAGTAAAAAATTAATTTTGTATTAAGAGGAATAATAATGATAATCAAAATAGCATTAAAATGAACCAATAAAATATTTCGTTTTTATATTGATATTATTATCTTTTATAAGTTTAAAATATTGAGATATGAAATGAATATTAAATCTAAAGCAACAGTGCAATTTTATAATCAAGTTGAGTAAGAAAAATATTGGGTGAAACAATTTTTTGATAAAAAAATATGAAAAATCTGAATATTCAACATTTAATGGAATAATAAAAAAATAAATTCTGAAATTCAATTTAGGTTAATTAAATTTATCAGTTATCCAAATACTAATCAAAAAATAAAATTTAATAATTGAAAAAGTATTACTTTATTCTAGTCTTTTAAAGAGTTACTCTTAGAATTTTTGTAGTATTGAGGAATTAACATTTTTAACTGATAATCCTAAAAGTTAAAAATTTTGTTTTTTACTTAGGACAGAAATTGGAAATATCGAAATTTTAAACCCAAGTGTGTTTCTTTTAAACTGTCTATTAAGAAGGCAACTAAAGATGATAATTGGGAGATTTTTATAGAAAATAGAGAATTGATTTTTTTAAAATATGGTTGGATCAAAGTATAAAAAAAAACCATAACAAACGCTAAACCTAACTGCTTATCTCCACGTGACAAACGACAAATAAAAAAATACAATATTTACAACTAAAAATGAGAATATGAGGAATTTTCAAACAAGTATTATCTTAATTACACTACTTTTTTCTTTTAAGTTATTTTCTCAGGAATTAACAAAAAAATATTCTTGCGATTCTTTTGACTATTATGTTACATTTGATACCACAAAAATAAGTTCAGATGAAATGGACGAACTCATAAAATATAATCCTGATTATTATTCAAATTATAGTCATCCTATTTCGACCCTTGCTCAAAGACAAGTTGAATTAAAATATAACGACGAAATTAGTTTCTACAATTACAACAATCCATTATTTATCGATCTTTTACTGGAAGAATTAAATGTAGAAATGGAAATAATTAATAAAGTAGAAAATTTTAAAAAATTTGAACTTGATTCACTTCAAAAAGAATATTTATTTTACATGAAAGCTGACCATTGGTTACAAAGTATAAAATATGAATATTTAAAAACGAATGACATAAATAAGCTAAAATCTAAATTCTACGAAATAGATACTGAAAAAGAGGCCATCGAAATTATTGAAGAGATTGAAAAAGAAAGTGACCCATCTAAAAGAATTATACTTTTAGAACATGATTTTCATAATAAAATAAATAGTTGTATAAGGAAAAATGATATGAACCAAGATCACTTGCGAAAACTGTGGAAGAAATTCATAAAAAAAACTCCAATAGTTGAAAGAAAAGAATTTTTTGACATGGATTAGATTTAAGTTTTGAGGGAAAAAGCTTTTTACTTTCAAACGAGCAATATCTTATACCTAACCCGCAGCAAATAGCTTTTAGTTATAATCAAGTTTAAAACATCATTGAAAATGAAAAATATCACAACTACATTTTTATTACTTTTTGCACTTCTAAAAGTAATTGGACAGGCAACAGTAACCGATTTAAACGGCTTCCGAATTGGTCAATTTAGAGAAACTGCTTCAAACGAATATGGAATACCTTTTCAGCAGGATACATTCGAAGACGGTTTTGAATCTGAAATTTTCATTATTCAACCTGACTCAAGTTTGTATTTGGTATTTGAATATGCTGCTGAATTTACAGACATTATTTGGTCAATTCAAATTTCAGGTAGTATTTCAACAACAGATATAGGTTTCAAAGGATTAAAACTTGGAGATGACAAAAATGAAGTTCTTCGTGTATTAGGCAAGCCATACAAAAAAGAGGATATAGGCGATTATGGTGAAACTTGGAGTTACGAAAACACAAACTATACGGTAGAAATCTCAAAAGAGGGTAAACTATCAAGTATTAAAATAATGGATAATTATTCAAACAACAAACCTGACGTAAGTAAACTTCCAAAGTTTGATACAGTTCTGAAGTTGTTGACTTCAACAAACAATGCTGAAATTGCAACAATTTTAGCTCCAGGAATTGAAATATATTACAAAGACCAAACTATGTTTTTCAACAAGTCGTTAAAGACTGAAATTGAAACAGACTATTCAAAAATTTTTCAAACCATTCGAGATATCATTAAAGACTTAGAGAAAGTCAATACTTCTGACGAAAATGCATACGAAGAAAACATACGGATTGCTGTAGGTCAAAATCCAAAACACGTTATTAAAATCAAGACTGGACACACTGTAAAAGAAATTGTATTTGAATATATAAATGGACAATATTTAATATGGGAAATCAACGCACAATGAAATATCAAAGATTATTATTTGCAATTATTGCATTTACATCACTGTTTAGTTGTAAAAACGTAACTACAAAAATCGAAAAAGAGGAGAATATTGTAGTCAAAGAAGAAATTCAGGATAGTACGTTTTGCAAATTGAAAAAACTTTCTGAATTTAAAAACACTCAATTCATCCCAACTTTGGAACATGTAATATCATACGACAAAAATTCAGTGTATTGTGCCACTTTTCTTTTCGCCTGGAATGAAATAAGAAAACAAATCAATTCACCTCTGACAATTCCTGACAAGTATGCTGATTTGAAACTCCTTAACCAATCGACATCTTTCTTCAATGTTTTAAAAAACGATGAATATGATGTTAAAGTAGAAATGGAAGGATTTAAAATAAAAGCGAAAGCTGAATTTAATAAATCATTACCTTTTGAACTAAAACTTCAAAGTTTTAAAAATAAATTGAGCTTTGACGGACAAAAGGTTGCTTCATTTGGGGTAACTGGTAAAGACGAACCTGAGCAATTAAAAATTGTTCAAATCGTATACTATAAAAACAACAATAACTTTATTATTAAACTATTACCAAAAGAGAAAGATCACGAAATCATTTTGTTTAAAACAGACCAGAAATTCACTACAATGGCCGAAATGTCAAGTGAAATTGAAAAACTAACCATAATCGGTAAGAAAGAAAGGAAAAACCAAAAAATGAGTTGGAAGTATAAATTCAATGAAGAAGATTTGGTAGTAATCCCTAAGTTTAATTTCAATATTGAAACCCATTATTCAACCTTGGAAGGAAATAATTTTAGTTCTGAAACAGATAATTATCTAGTAGAAAAAGCCTGGCAGCGAACAGCTTTTATTTTAGACGAAAGCGGTGCTAAAGTTGAAAGTGAAGCATTTGTTGTAGTGGATTTAATTTATATTGAAGAAAATGAAAAACCGAAACCCAAAAAAATGATTTTTGACAAACCATTTTTAATTTTACTGAAAAGAACTGACGCTAAAAACCCCTACTTTGGACTATGGATAACGAACACAGAACTCATGATAAAAGAATAACTTTGCAATTAAAAGGTTGAACGCTGCGCTGTTGGAAGTTGAAGGTTGAACGTTGCGCTTTTTAAACCTTTAAACCTAACCTTATCAATTTAGAAACAAAATAGCGAATCTATCAGAAAATAAATCATGATAGGTTTTGTTAATTAAAGAATACTTTATTTCACAGTGTTTAAAGGTGTTATAAGGAGTTTCACAGTGTTTAAATGAACGTATTTTAAAAAATAAAAAAGCACTGTGGTACATATTAGTACACTGTGGTACACTGTGAAATAAAAAATTTAAAATAAGCAAACTAAGTTATAATTTTTGAATAATAATTCGTTTTTAATTCGTGAATTCGTGGCATTTTTAATAAAAAAAAACAAAATCAAACTAAAATGAAACTTACACTCCGGATCATATTTATATTAATTACATTTTTGATTTATAATCCAATATTTGGGCAGGATACCATTTCAATCTATTTTGAATTTGGTCAATCTAAGATTCCGGATGAACAACTGATTCCATTAAATGCAATTCCGACATTGTATGATCTTTCCGATTTAGACTCCGTTTATTTTATAGGAATGGCTGATTCTGTAGGAGATTTGGAGTCAAATTTTGATCTTTCCGAGAAACGGGCCAGAAATGTAGCCAAATACTGTGAACGAATCATAAATACTACATTGCCTGTAAGAGTTAAAGCCCTTGGAGAAAGTTTAAATGATGAAAAATGGAAAAACAGACGAGTTCTTGTCATCTTTTTTTTCAAACCTGTTCAGCCTGAAGAAGATGAAATTCAAAATGAAAATAAAATAAAAGAAAGTTGCTACTATATTGACTATCATTTACTTCATCATAGTCATATCCGAACTATCACAAAAAGAAAAAAAAATCTGGTTTTGATTGAAACAACACTTCCTGACCTGAAAAAAAAGAAAGAACAGTATTATGGTTCTACAACAAAAAATGGAGAATTCATAGTTAAAAAAGTAAAATGGGCATTCTTAAGAACCGGAAAATTATGGTGGTCTCAGACTCGTTATGTTGCTACAATTCCTGAGGAAGATTTTAAAAAATATAAAATATTCAAAGTAGGAGATCTACCCTGTGATTCCTGTTCAGAAGATTTTAGAAATAAAGCATTCATAATAAATGAAGATACTTGTATGCAGGTTGATTACTTTGTAATGGAGAATATGCAAATCAAAAGAAGTCTTTTCAACAGAACATCTGTGGAAATAAGAGTACCAAGAGAATACATCAACTACGAAGACAAGTATTACATTGGATGTGGTTATGAAAATGAATTGATTTGGACAACAAAAAAAGGGAAACGAAAACAAAACTATTTCTATTCGCATCTTCCTTTATATTTTAATTATCTTGGGAACATTACCAGAGTGATGAAGTGTTGTAAAAGTAACCCTGAACCTTCAGAATGTGATAAAAAGCTAATCTATAATAGCATATTTTGTAGTGCAAAAGGTGGATTGACATTAAATGCCGAATTAGGAACCTATTATCAACAATCGAAAATAACTCCATATATTGCAATCGGATTATTTAAAGAAGGATCATTTAGTCGGGTTAGTTTATTTGTAGGAACTGATAATAAATTGAGTATTTATAGTTCATTACGGTATCAAATACACATCATTTCATTTCCTTATAATATTTTAAATCCTTTTTCCACCTGGCAAAGTCCTAAACAACAACAGGTGATATATAGATATGGCCGTTTATATCTGGGAACTGAATTAAAGTCACGGTTTATACTAAATAATCCTTATCATCTCGAACAGAACATCCATATTGGATTTGCTGCTGTAAACACAAACTATAATGCAATTATTCCCAGAATATTTTTAGAATATGGGATTGGTTATGACTATTTAGGAGTATATTCAAAAAGAGTTTATTCCATTGTACAATTAGGATTAAATATAAAAATAGCTAGGTTTAAGAAATAAAATAAAAATAATTTTGTATGTAATATTACAAATAAATAAAATTTGGGATTTTTCTTTACATTTGTTCAGCAATATTTTCCACATGGCCTATGCTACATAATCCATTTTTTGAGGGGACAATAAGCTAATGTGGTAATAAGCAAATAAGCTAATTTAAATTGCTGCGCTGTTGAAAGTTGAAGGTTGAAGGCTTCGCTGCTGAAAGTTGAAGGTTGAACGCTGAGCTGTTTAAACCTTTAAACCTAACCTTATCAATTTAGAAACAAAATAGAGAACCTATCAGAAAATAAATCATGCTAGGTTTTGTTAATTAATGAATATTTTATTTCACAGTGTTTAAAGGTGTTATAAGGAGTATCACAGTGTTTAAATGTGCATATTTTAAAAAATAAAAAACACTGTGGTACACATTAGTACACTGTGGTACACTGTGGTACACTGTGATATAAAAAAATTGAAAAAAAGTAAACTATTTGATAATTTAGGGAGTAATAATTCGTTTTTAATTCGTAAATTCGTGGCATAAAAATAGAAAATCAAATGCAAAAAAAAGCTTTAGTAGTCATTGATCTACAAAATGACATTACAAAAAATTACAAAGAGATCATGGACAATGTGAATCGGGCCATAGATTGGGCAGTGGAAAATGAAATTCATGTGGTTTATATCAGACATTATAACTTATCTGACGGCACCAGAACTTTTAAACCCAATACACGTGGTTCTGAGTTAGTTCCGGATATGAAACTGGTTTCTAAAAACATTTTTGAAAAATCGAAAGGTAATGCATTAACGAGTGAAGATTTTGTAGATTTTATCAAGAAAAATGAAATAAATGAATTTTTTATTGCAGGAGCAGACGCCATTGCTTGTGTAAAATCAACTGTCTTTAATATGTGTAAGGAAAACTATAAAGTTACGGTTATATCTGATTGTATAACCAGTTATGACAAAAGGAAATTAGACGAAATGCTCACTTATTACCAAAAAAATGGCAGTAAAATTGTTCATTTAAATGAGTTGATAGTTGCTAAATAATATAAATCTATGGTAATCCGTTTAATCTGTGTCATCTGAGTTCTATAAAAAATGAAACAATTAATCATTCTATTTCAACTTTTAATATTCATTTTTGGGTCTTTAAATGCTCAACAAAATGTGAATCCAGTGCCTGACAAACCTTTGACCCGGAAAGATACCATCAGATTAAAAGCTGAAGAATTATTAAAAAATTCAATTCCGGTAATGGGGTACCGTTTTGTTATTTTCGGAGATTTTGACGGTGATCAGAAAACAGATACACTGGTTGAAAGATACACGGATTCAACATTTTTAAAGGAAGCACCAAAGTACTATGACTATACGGATACCTTTTTTGATTATGGTGATCTGGTTTTATTATCCCAATATCTTGAAAGACAATCATTTATAGAGTGGCAAAAATACAATTTAAAATTAGGTGGTGGTCAATTGGGTTTTCATTATATCGAAAATTGTGGAGATCTAAATCTGGACGGTAAAGATGAAATTCTATTAGTTAGACAATGGAGTGACTGGTCTAATCTAAATCATGCCTATATTTATACCCTTCATAAAAACCAATGGAAAGAAATTTATGCTATTCCGATCTGGGAATGGCAGTTCCCTCTCACCCCATCTGCTAGTATGATACCCGGAATGTTCGGAAATTATGATTTTGGAATTATTGAAAATGACTCATTAAACGTATTGGTTGAAAAGGAATTACAAGATTTTAAATTTATAAAATACTATCCGGACCATTCCATTGAATTTGAAAGTATGAACCCAATATGGGATAATAAAAAAGAGATCAAAATGCTCCATAAGTTAGTGGAAGAAAGTGATTTTGAGATTGTTTATATTAATGATTCCAGTTATGTTAAAGATCTATTAAATTCATCTATTCTATATAAAATTGAAGAAATTACAACGGAAGATAACCAAAAAGGGATTATATTTGATTATGATGATCCGGCAGCTATGTTTACAACCAGGATCTATTTGGATCATAGGAGATCACCGTTTAAAAAGTAAAAATGGAAATTAGGTTGAACGCTTCGCTGTTTAAACCTTTAAACCAAACCTTATCAATTTAGAAACAAAATAGCGAACCTATCAGAAAATAAATCATGATAGGTTTTATTAATTAAAGAATATTTTATTTCACAGTGTTTAAAGGTGTTATAAGGAGTATCACAGTGTTTAATAGTGCATATTTAAAAAAAATAAAAAACACTGTGGTATACATTATCACCCCGATAACATTGATTAATAATAAGCTAATGTGATAATAAGCTAATAAGCTAATTAATTTTTGGAGTAATAATTCGTTTTTAATTCGTGAATTCGTGGCATTTTTAATTAAAAAAATACATTTATAAAAATATCATAACATGACAACTTTTTTAATGATCATCGTAATAATTTCTCTATTAACCGGATTTTATCTGTTTATTTTTAGGCCCTGGCAACTTAATTGGGGAGCTACAACCCCTGAAATTAAGCGATCTATGCATGGAGATGACATTGTTATAAAACCAACATTTAAGGCGACCAGAGCGATCACAGTAAAGGCTAAAGCTGAAGATATTTATCCCTGGATCGTTCAAATGGGGGTTACAAGAGCCGGTTGGTATAGCTATGATTTACTTGATAATCTCGCAAAACCAAGTGCAAAAGTTATTCTCCCCGAATTTCAAAATTTAAAAATAGGTGATATCATTCCTATGAGTCCGGATGGAAAACAAGGGATGTTTGTTAAAGACTTCAAAAAAAATGAATGGATGTTATGGTGGGATAATAAAGGTGATTCATCTTGGAGTTGGGAAATCTACCCCGAAGGAGAATCCTCTTGTCGGATGATAACACGTGTTCGAGTAAAATACAACTTTTTTTCTTTTGATATCCTATTCAATTTACTGATCGAGTTCTTCGATATCTGGATGATGAGGAAATGTATGAAAGGAATTAAACAAAGACCTGAAAAACAAGGGGTTAAACCAAAATAAATTTGATTAATATGAAAATGGCAATAAAAAAAATTTATTATTTAACAATCCTGATAGTATTCCAGGGGTGCGTGATTATTCCAAGTTTTAAAACAATTTACACAAGTCCCGAACTGAATGGCATTTTAATCAATAAAGACTCTTTACCAATTGAAAATGTAGTTGTTTATTTTGATGATTATCAAAATATTACAGATACAACCGATAAAAATGGGTTTTTTCATATTGAATCTCAAACTAAATTTGAAAAGTTTAAGATTATAGCTATGGATCCTCCATTTTCTATTATACATTTAATATTAAAAAGCACTTCAATACCTGACTCCATTATTATGGAGATCCCATTTAGTCATGGAAAAACAAACAAAGTAATTATTATGGATACTATAATGGTTGATATCGATAGTATAATGAATCAAAAACGAATTTCATCCATTGATTTGGACAATGGAATAACTTTAGTCGGGACGATTGAAAAATTTGATCAATCCAAACACGAATATGACACCTGTGATAGCGGACTTGGGTGGAAATATATTTGTTTAATTGATGGTAAAATCTGGTATGGAAGTGATGCCGGCATGGAATTACCCAGAAATCAACTTAAAAGCCTTACAATTAAAATAGATGGCCATGAAATTGAACTTGAAACATCCGGAATGTTCAATGTAAGTTTTGGTAATTATTTCAGAGATAAACAATTTCTTTTAAAAAAGAATGGTGAAGATTATATCCTGGAAGGGATGTTTTCTGACGGTGCAGGAGCATACATAGTTCAATGGAAAATCGTAAAAGGAAAATCTGAGAGGATTAAAATTTCAAATAATGAAAAGGACTTCGATTAAATATAACGTTGAACCCTGCGCTGTTGAAACCTTTAAACCTTAAACCTTTAAACCTAACTTGGATAAGTTAGTAATAAATTTGCACTACGATTGAATAACACTGTGATACACATTAGTACACTATGGTACACTGTGTAATAAAAAATTTTAAAATAAGCAAATTAATCTTGAATAAAAATTCGTTTTTAATTCATGAATTCGTGGCATTTTAAATTAAAAAAAAATCATTTATAAAAATATATTAACATGACAACTTTTTTAATGATCATAGTTATAATTTCTCTATTAACCGGATTTTATATATTTATTTTTAGGCCCTGGCAGCTCAATTAGGGAGCCACTGCTGTGGAAATAAAACGATCAATGCCTGGTGATGACATTGTTATAAAACCCACATTTAAGGCGACCAGAGCGATCACAGTATAGGTGATATCATTCCAATGAGTCCTGATGGCAAACAAGGAATGTTTGTTAAAGACTTCAAAAAAAATGAATGGATGTTATGGTGGGATAATAAAGGTGATTCTACTTGGGTATGGGGTATTTCCCCTGAAGGAGAAACCTCTTGTCGTCTGGTAACACGCGTACGAGTAAAATACAGATTCTTTTCTTTTGATTTACTATTTAATTTACTCATTGAATTCTTCGATATATGGATGATGAGGAAATGTATGAAAGGAATTAAACAAAGAGCTGAAAATAAGTTTTAAATCAATTATTGTCATTTAAATTGAAATATTCTATGCAAAAAAAATAATTCCACACTGTCTTTTATGTTAAAGAATTATATTCTCACTATTTTAATGTTTTCATTAGTGATAAATATTTCTGGATGTAAAGAAAAAAAATTCCATTTGATAAAAAAGGGTGGAATGAAATCGATAATTAAAATTAAAAAATCACAATTAATTTATATGAAAAAAATAATAATACTTTTAACCATTTTGATTTTGAATAACTGTTATAGTCAGAGCATTATTTATTTAGAAAAAGCTCGAAATGCAGTTATACAAGAAAATTACGAAAGTGCCATTTTATATTTTAATGAGGCACTATCTGTAATAAATACAACAGAAAAGTATATGGTTTATTTAGAAAGAGCTGTTTGTTATTATGAATTAAAAGATTATGCCAACGCCGAATTAGATATCAAGAAGGCATTGAAAGTGAATAAAAAATGCAGAGAATATAAATATTTAAAAACAAACTCATATTGGTTATATTACCAAGTAGAACGAAAAAATGGAATTACCAAAAAATCAATAAAATATTTAAAAAAAGCAACAAAATATTCACAATCAACTGATTTGTATTCTACTTTAGGTTATGCTGAATGTTATTTAGGAAAGTATAAATCAGCATTAAAAAATTTGAACAAAGCTTTAGAAATAGATAGTACCAATTCTTTTGCTCACAATAATTTAGGGTTAGTTTATCTGAATTTAAATCAATTAGACTTGGCAAGAATAGAAGTTAATAAGTCCATTCAATTGGATAACCAAAACCCTTATGCTTATAAAAACAGTGCATTAATTTATATAGCTGAAGGGAACATTGAATCGGCATGTGTGGAGATTAATAAAGCAAAAGAGATTAAAATACCGGCAGATATGACAGGAAACGATTTAGAGGAATTAGATACTCTTATGAAAAAATATTGTAATCCTTAAGTGACGAGAATTGTATTATTTTAGCCTCCAGAAAAAAGAAAAATCTATTTAAATAAAAAATTATGAAAAAACTATTTGATATACTAATAATTATATTTTCAACAACTTTGATATATGCTCAAAATGGTCAGGGAACATACTCATATCCGGATGGTTCAAAATATGTCGGAGCATTCAAAAATGATGCATTTAATGGTCAAGGAATATATACATTTTCTGATAGTTCAAAATATATTGGAAATTTCAAAAACAACAGATTCAATGGGATCGGATTATTAAATTTTGCAGATACTACCATATTTGTAGGAGAATTTAAAAATGATAAATTAAATGGGGTTGGAACACGTTCAACTGCATCTGGAACACAATATGTTGGTGAATTTAAAGATGACAGATATGATGGACAAGGTTCACTTGTGTTTCCAAATGGGATCATTTATGTAGGAGAATTTAAAAATAGTCTATACGATGGACAAGGAGCACTTCTTAATCCAAATGTATTCTTTTATGTTGGTAAATTCAAAAATGGTTTAGTAAATGGATATGGAACTATCACATATTTTGATGGATCAAGGTATACAGGGGAATTTATCAATGGAAAATTCAATGGAAAAGGAACATTCATATTTCCGGATGGTACAATATATGTTGGGGATTTCAAAAATGACAACTTTAATGGTCAGGGAACGTACACATATCCGGATGGTTCAAAACTAGAAGGAGAATTTAAAGATGGCGTTTTACTTGAACCTTGACAGTGAGCAAAAACAATATTTAAAAACTTCGATAGAACCAAAATAGCACACCTATTAGAAGACAAATCAAGATGGGTTTTGTTAATTAAATACATGATAAAAAAGAATATTTTATTTCACAGTGTTTAAAGGTGTTATAAGGAGTATCACAGTGTTTAAACATCGTAATTTTAAAAAATAAAAAACACTGTGGTACACATTAGTACACTGTGGAACACTGTGAAATAAAAAATTTAATAAAAAACAATATGGAAAAAAGTTTTATGAATATTAAATTATCAACTCATGAGAAAAAACTTAGTTTGATTTCATTTTGGATTACATTTGCATTAACACAAATATATGGGATCGTATCCGGAATTGCTTTGTCTTCTTCGGGAGCTCCTGTTGAATCAGGTAATTATTTATCAATAATGGCTGTACTTGTGGTACTTATGGGACCTTTTTTAATTCTCTCCATGATTATGTTACATAAATATGCCATTCAAAAATATAAGCCTTTCAGTATGGCAGCACTTATATTTATGTCGATGTGTGTAGCAATTACTTCATGTAACAACTTTCTATTACTTTTTGTAAATAGCAACCAGCATTTATTTGATAGTTTTATAAAATCTTTATTTTTACCTTGTAAATGGCCTGTATTTATCTTTGTACTCGATAATTTCACCTGGGATTGGTTTTTTGGCATTTCAATGATCCTAATTGCTCCGGTTCTTAAAGGAAACAAACTATTGAATATTGCACGCTATTTAGTAATTTTGAGTGGCATACTGTGTTTAACGGGCTTAATTCTAACATTTTTCACACCTCAAATTGGAATATATACAGGCATAATAGGTTGGGGAGCTGTAGGCCCAATTGCTTTTCTATTGCTCGCAAAAGCATTTGAAAAAATTTAAAAATTATTATTGTTTTATTAAATTAATTTATTAATTTTGTCCTCATATTTATACCCTTAAATATGAAATAATAATTAATTTTTCAATCCATTAAAACAAACGTTATGATGTCATTAACCCATCTTCACCCCATGTTAGTGCATTTCCCAATAGCTTTAGTAGTATTTGGATTTGCTGTCGATTTTGCTTCTTTAATATTTAAGAAAGAAGCTTGTTTGTCAAAAGCCGGATTTTACCTCTTATTGGGAGGCACGTTATCTGCATTATTAGCTTTATTTTCCGGAGTCTTTTTAACTTCTGAAATGGCTGGAACCGCCGGAGAAGTTAAAGATACACATGAATTGTTTGCCTGGATTACTTTAGGAATATTAGTATTAACATCTGCATTAAGGATCTATATTTTAATAAAACATAAAGAAAACACCAACTTAAAGTGGGTTGCATTTGCACTTTATGCACTTGCTTTTATTTCAGTCAGTTTAACAGGTCTGTACGGTGGCACTCTCGTTTATAATTATATGATGCCTCTATAATATTAACAAAATAAAACAAAAGCTATGAAAAAAACAAAATTATTTTTAGGAATTACGATTTTATGTTTAATCTCTTTGGTAAGTTGTACTCAACAAAAACCGGAAAAAACAATTAAAAATCTAAAAGATGCCATCATCGGTGAAACAACTGCCAGTGCCAAGTACAAAGCTTTTGCTGAAAAAGCCAGAGCAGAAGGAAATGACACTATTGCCGTTCTTTTTGATGCTGCATCAAAAGCTGAAGCTATTCATGCGGATAATCACACCCAGGTATTGACAGAATTGGGTGAAAAAATGGACGCTTTTACCCCTAAATTTGAAGTTAAAACTACTTTAGAAAACTTACAGGCAGCCATTGAAGGTGAATCTTATGAAGCAGCAACGATGTATCCTCAATTTATAAAAGATTCTAAGAACGAAAAAGTTGAAAGAGCTACAAAATCATTTACCTGGGCTTTAGATACTGAGAAAAAGCACGATGATTTCTACACCAAAGCATTAAATATTTTAAAAACCGGCTCTGAACAAAATTTACCTGTTGGTTATGCCGTTTGTCCTGTTTGTGGAAATACTTATGACGTAGCAAATATTGACAATAAATGTGCTTTCTGTCAAACAGATAAACAAGAATTCTTACAATTTAAATAAGAGCATTTTGTTGATTATTCTTGATGTTATTCAACTTCATCAGGAGGTAATCGAATGCAAATTATCAGCTTCGCTGTTGAAAGGTTGAATCGCTACGTTGTTTAAACCTTTAAACCTAACATTTACGAGTTAGAAACAAATTAGCAAACCTATCAGAAAATAAATCATGATAGGTTTTGTTAATTAAAGAATATTTTATTTCACAGTGTTTAAAGCTGTTATAAGGAGTATCACAGTGTTTAAATGTACGTATTTTAAAAAATAAAAAACACTGTGGTACACATTAGTACAATGTGATACACTGTGAAATAAAAAAATTGAAAAAAAGTAAACTATTTGATAATTTAGGGAGTAATAACATGAATCAAGCATATTTTGAAAATAAAAAGTTTGAGAAAATCGATTATACAGTTAATCATCTAGCAAAAGGGGATTATGAATACTGTAGTTTCATTAATTGCGACTTTTCAAATTCCGATTTATCTGAATGCAAATTCAGTGATTGTGAATTTTTAGGGTGCAATTTAAGTTTAGTTCAATTATCAAAAACCGCATTTCGGGATATTATATTTAAAGATTGTAAAATGTTGGGATTCCCTATAAATAATTGCAATGAGATTGGACTTTCTTTTCGTTTTGAAAATTGTATTTTGAATCACTCTTCATTTTACAAAACCAAAATCAAAAAAACAATATTTAGAAATGTTCAACTTCAGGAAGTAGATTTTTCAGAATGTGATTTAACAGATTCATTATTTGATAATTGCGATTTAAACAGAGCAACTTTCGACCATACCATCCTTGAAAAAGCCGATTTTCGTACTGCTTTTAATTATTCCATTGACCCCGAAATGAACCGAATCAGAAAAGCCAAATTTTCTATTCAAGGAATTGCGGGGCTTTTAGACAAGTACAATTTAACTATTGATTTTTAAATTAAAAATTTTAGAAAAAATTAGATTTCTGGAATACTATGATCTTATAACACTTTAAACAAATTTTTAAAATGAAAAAATTTAATTTATATATATTAAGTCTGACAATTCTTTTTAGTATCTGTTCTTGTAAGAGGAATATTAAAGAAGTTCTTAAGACATCAGATCAAAAAAGGTTGATTGAGACAGTTGACTGGTTAGTAGGAGAATGGCAAAATAGAGCCAAAGAGGGAGTTTTTACTGAAATCTGGACCCAAAAAGATGACTCAACCTTAACTGCAGTTAGTTTTTTTATTGCCGGTAAAGATACCGTTTTAAATGAAAAAGTCACTTTGAAAGAAATAAATGGTGAACTATTTTATATTCCTGTTGTTTCAAACCAGAATAATGGGAAAGAGATCCCATTTAAATTAACATCAGTAACAGAAAAACAGCTGGTATTTGAAAATCCAAATCATGATTTTCCCCAAAAAATCACTTATTCCCTTATCACTAAAGATAGTATTTTTGCAGAGATTTCGGGTAATTATAAAGGGAAACAACAAAAAATAGCTTTCCCGATGAAAAAAACAAATAACAAATGAAACTACCAATCTATCAAATTGATGCATTTACGGACACCCTTTTTGGTGGAAATCCTGCATGTGTGGTACCTTTAGATCATTGGCTACCTGACCCTCTTTTGTTAAAAATGGCACAAGAAAATCAGGTGGCTGAAACTGCATTTTTTATTGATCAGGGGGAAACAATCGGATTAAGATGGTTTACCCCTGAGATTGAGATTGATCTTTGTGGACATGCAACTCTGGCTACAGCTCACTGTTTGAAGTCAATACTGCACTACCCAAAGAACCCCATAATTTTTGAAACCCGAAGTGGAACATTAATTGTAGAGGAAAATAATGGGCTATATAGAATGGATTTTCCTTCCAGAATGCCGATTTCTTGTAAATTACCTGAAATCATAACAAAATCATTAAATTTACAACCCAAAGAGGTTTATAAATCACGAGACTATATTTTAGTATATGAAAGCGAAAAGGATATCAGAGATATTAGGATTGACCCATTTTATTTCAACCAGATCAATCTGGATCCGGGGGGTGTTTGTGTAACTGCACCAGGGGAACATTGTGATTTTGTTTCCCGGTTTTTCACACCACAGGCTTCCATTTTAGAAGATCCTGTTACCGGTTCAGCTCATTGCTCATTAATTCCTCTTTGGGTTGAAAAACTACAGAAAAATAAGCTGATTGCTTTTCAGATTTCAGATCGAATGGGAAAATTGTATTGTGAAAATCGAGGAGATAGAGTTTTGATTAGTGGACATGCTGTTACTTACTCCATTGGGAATATTTGGATTGAGTAAAATGGGAGTTAGAAATACTTAAAAAAATCATTAAAAAAAAATAAAAATGAAAAAAAGATGGTTTGTAATTATAGTCTTGTGTATAATAGGAATCTCCAATTGGTGTTTTTCCCAAACTTTACCATTTGATACTTTGCTTAGAAGAGGAAAGGATGAATTTGAAAAATATTTTGAAAATCAGGATTATCAACAAGCGGTTTTTTATCTGGAACAAGCTGTGGCTTTAAGACCCGACAATGCCGAGGCACACTATTTTCTAGGATATGCTTATAGTCGATTAAATACCAAAGATGGAAATAATTTGAATGAATCTAATGTACAATTGACCCTAAAAACAAGTGAACAATTTGAAATTGTAAATAGATTATCACCCAAATATGAAGGAGAAATAGTAGTATTGGATCCTTACTCTAAACTTAGTTCAGAATGGGGATCATTAGCTATGACATATTGGTATAAAAACATGCCTGATTCAGCTATTTGGGCTTTGCATGAAGGAAAAAAAAGAGGTGGTTTTAGTGATTTTTTTCTTTCAATATTTCGGAAAACACTCGATTTTTGTCTTCCCAACAGCATTCTCATCTCTTACGGCGATAATTCTTCATTCTCCTTATTTTACCTACAAATTCTTGAAAATTATCGTACGGATATTACTGTATTTGATATTAGTCTTTTAAATACAATTTGGTATCCAAAACTACTTTTATTAAAAAATGAATTAGATTTTGGACTTACTGAAAAAGAGCTTGATTCCATAACCTATTTGGAATGGAAAGATTCTGTTATCACTATCCCAACAAGTCTTTACAGTGAATTCACATGGACTGTAAAGCCCAGTTATGAGGAAAAGTATTTATTAAGAAGTGATATCCTTTTTTTGAATCTTTTGAAAACAAATAGATTTGGAAAAGAAGTCTATTTTGTTAGAGGAACAGATGAAAATTGTATGTTGAGTTTAAAAGATTTTTTAAATTCTTATATTTTAGTAGAACAAATATCTTATGATAACTCAAATAAAATTTCTTTAGAAGAATACAAATCAAAATTATTTTCAATAATCGATTGTTTCTCGGTTTTAAATTCCAATAGTAGACATGAATTAAATTATGTTGATTTTATAAGATATGAGGGTTATTCAAAAATTTCAGAACTCTTAAACAATAATAAAACAGATGATGCAAAATTGATATTTAATATTTTAAATTCCGAATTGAATCCCACAAAATATCCATTTCAAAGTGAACAATCTTCAGAATATTATGACTATTTAAAGTCAATTCTTGAATAATTCATTCCTACATTTGCATTTTTAATTAAAAATCCATGAAATATTTCAATTTAGTCCTCCTTTTTTTAATGGTAAGTTGTCATTCCAAACAATCGGAACCTTCCAATTCGGTAAATGGACTAAATACAAATGAAAGCTTATCATGTATGGCTTGATGATATTTAAAATAAGAAAATAAGATTCATGAAAAAAATTATATTATTTATTCTCAGTATTATACTATTGAGTAGTTGCAATACAAGTGATAAAATATCAGAAAAAGATATTCCTAAAGAAGCAGATTTATATGCAAAAACATTTGTCAATAATTTGATTATAGGTGAAATAGATACTTGTTATGCTCAATTTGATATACAATTTCAAAATCTGGAGTTAAAAAACTTTTTATTAAAATTGAATCAGTCTATTTTGAACAAAAAAATGATAGGTTTATCCATCTTACAATATAGCATAAACTCAATTTATAGTGATAATCCAATGACTCAATATGAGTTGGTTTATGAGTATCAATACCCGGAATTCTATTTGTATTATACATTTCAAATTCAAAAGATAGATGGGAAAATGACTATTTATCACTTGAATATAAGCATTTTAAATAATTCAATAAAAGAAATTAACCGGTTTACTTTTAAAGATAAGGGATTTATCCATTATTTCTTTTTTATTATAATGATATTAATACCACTTTTCATCATCATCACAATCATTTTTTGCATTAAGACACCAATGAAAAGAAAATGGTTATGGATACTATTTATTCTTATTGGATTTGTTGGATTTAAATTGAATTGGACAACAGGATATTCTGAAATACAATTAGTACATTTTAAGATTCTGGGTGCAGGTTTTATCAAATATGGAGCAGTGAATCCATGGATTTTATCATTTTCAATACCTGTAGGGGCTATTATTTTTTGGTTTAAAAGAGCCGGAATAAAAAGAAAAAAATTGAGGGAATTTGAAGAAAGTATAGATAACACCGTACAACCACTGTGAAACTCCATTTAACACTGTGAGACTCTGTGTAACTGTTTTTTTAATAATTAAAATCATAGATTTGTAATTCTATAATAAATTCATGAAATATTTCAATTTAATACTCCTTTTTTTAATGGTAAGTTGTCATTCCAAACAATCCGAACCATCCAAGTCTGCAAATGGAATCGATTCAATTCAAATAATTAAAAACCATGAAACAGAAATGATCTCTTTAAATAGTTTGGATACTCTCATATCATCTGAAAACTTGAAGAAAAATTTAAAAGAATGGTATCAATATCAACTACATGAAAATCCAAAATTCTCACCGGATAGTTTTGTAGTATCTGAAAATAAACCACTTGATCTTATTTCGGAATCGTTTGATTTTAGCAATCGGTTTTCAAAAGTATATCATTCAATTTTATCTTATTCACCTGATCGTTCTCAAATTCTGGATTTGTTCAGCAACCAAATAAAACTTGAAAAATTAGATAATGGAACTTATGGAGGACTATATACAACAGTTCAATCTCCCTATTTAATTATACCATCAAAAAAGGTTAGGTTTGAGCTTCTCTGCTATAAAACCAATGATCAATTTCATGATTCTTATTGGTTAAACAATAATATTTTAATCATCACTGGAACCACCTCATCCAAAAAACCAAATGACTATACAAGGTATTACAAAATATGGATTATAGATATTGAGCATAAGATATTCCGCTCGTTTACCAACACTGTTTCTACTGAAAATTATCAAGTGGATGATTTTGTAATAAATTCAAAAATGAAAGCATACCAGGTATGGCTTGATGATATTTAAAATATTGCTGTTTAATATAATAAATCAACCCTAATTTCGTTTTATAATTTTATTAATTTTAATTAAATACGTATGAGAAATTCTATTTTATTATTCATTTTTTTATTGGTTTCATTATTTACATTCGGCCAAACTGAAAACAATAGTCCCATTAATCGGATAAGCATTAACGACTATTATATTCAGGGTGGTAATTTCTACACTCCCTATATGAGAGGATCTCTTCCAGATTTTCAATTATTAGCTCCCAATTCTGTGTTGTTAAATAAATATAGTTCTACTTTTCCTACTTCCAATAATTATTATTTTCAAGAGGGGTACAATTCAACGTTTTCAGTTTTATTGGGATTTAAATTCAGTGATAAACAAAAAACTCGTTACAAAAACAACATTCAATTACGATTAGGAATCACTTATTTTTCTAGTTCAGTTTTATCCTATGGATTAAATAGTCATGAAACGATCCCTTTTGACACTTTAACTTCCACACAAACAGGTGAGACATTAATTATTGATTCCGTTATATCCAGATCTTTAGAAATGAGCTATGAAACCGAACAATTACGCATTGATGCATCATTAATTTTCAGATCAAATCCGGAAGCTCGCTGGTCAATTTATAGTGGAATAGGATTAACTGCAGGTATGTCATTCAACGCTAAAACGTATATTTTTTATTCAAAAACGGAACAAATTGAAAGTCAGGAACCCTACCATTATAGTAATAACTACAATTATAACAATGGCATTTCTGAATCAGAAATGATTACCAATAAAAATAATTTTGCATTCTCAGCCTACATTCCGTTAGGTATCGACTTTAGAATTGGCAAAAAAAGAGATTTCTGGAAAAGGATACATCTCTTTTACGAAATTCGTCCCACTTTGAATATTTTATTTATTCCTGAATTAGGTACAATGACGAATACGTTTGCGCAACAGGGATTGGGAATTAGAGTTGCGTTGTAAGTAGACTTTGTTAGTTTGGAAATATAAACCGACGGAGCTCCAAAATATATTCTTATAAATGTAGGGTGCCATTTTTTTTAAATAATTAGCAATCTGCATTCTACATCGGGTACTGTTTTTACATCTAAACAGTACCCGTTTTATTTTAGAATATAAAATTCCTGTCTCTGAAACTCCTCATTTTCCATTTTTCATTATTTTAGTTTTCAGGTTTTAGGTTTTGGGTTTTAGGTTTTAGATTTAGGTTTCAGGTTTTAGGTTTCAGGTTTAAGAATTATTCATTATTCATTAGCTTATTATCACATTAGCTTATTAGCTTATTAACTATGGCGTTCCGGCTCGCAAGCTCGCCGTCGGGCTCCGGCCCATACTCCTCGTTTCGCTGCAAGGGTCTGATCGGCCGGGCAGTAGCTCACAGGCTCGCTCTGCCCGATCCTTCATCCCCTAAGCAGCTCAACTTGCGGGGTATCTGGCCTCCGCCCTAACGCGGCAAAACCTACGGTTTTGTAGTGAATAGTTAATAGTGAAGAGTGAATAGTTTTGCTGAATGGTAGGTTTTTAACTATTTGCAAGTCTGTAGTCCGTTGTCTGCAGACCTCCGTCCGCCGTCTTTATAATCCGTGTCATCCGCGTTCCATTTAGTAGATTTTGGAACTCACAGTCAACCAAAGTTAAAAAGTAGTTTCTCAATGAAAAAACTTCTTTTACTTTTTATAACGTTGAGAAACTTTGAGAGCCAAAAAAGAATTAGTATATTTGTATTTTGAATATTATTCTAAAAAAAATTCAAAAATGAAATTAATTAAAATTTTAATTTTTATATCAATAATCATAGTAGTTGGCTGCAAAAAGCCAGCTATTGATCAAGTAATAACTTCAGAAACAGAAAAGTACTTTACCGAAATTTTGAATCGGGAAAAATTCAATACAAATTTTGAATCTAATACTGATTTGGGGTATATTAAAATTGGAAACTTTTTAAATCCGGAAAAACAAAATGCGATTACGGTGATTTATGATTCGATTCAGGTTTTAAAAGTATATGAATTAGTCAATGAAAAGTGGAAAACTGTGTTTTGTGATGAAGTAGATGAATTTTGTAGTGCCTTTCCCATTGAAACATACATTGAAGACTTCAATTTTGATGGTGAAAAGGATATTGCTATAAAAAATGTAGTATCAAACGGAACTGCAATTTTTGGTTTAGATTTAATATTACAAGTAAAAAATAAATTTTTTAGAATACCTGAATTTTGCAAAATTGGAACCCCAACAGTTGTGAAAAACAGTCAGATCATTATTGGATACTGGGCTTGTTGTATGTTTGAAGAAATGAAAATCACTCATTATAAATGGGAAAACCATCATTTAAAGATGATAAAGCAACTGGAAATTTCTGATTATCCTAACCAGCGGGAGGCAAAATTAACAGATTTCGAAAAAAAGAGTACCAAAGAAGTTCCAATTTCAGAAAAAAAAATCAAATTTTATATCGATAAATTTTCTACAAATTGGGGATTAATCGATAGCACTTCAAAGGGGTCTGACCCCAAAATAAATTTGTAAAATAATTAAAGTTATTTTTTATACAGGTTTTGGACAATAATCACTAACTTCTAATTTTTATTTCTTTAACACTTTAATGGTCTGTTTATTTAGGGTTCCAATTTTGAATAAATAGATTCCATTTATCAGTTCTTCAATATTAATATTTGTACATTCTGAAGTCAATCTACCTGTCAGAACTACTTTTCCTGATAGATCTGTCATAGTATAAATTGAATATAATAAATTTGGATTAATTGTAACTGTAATTATATCACTTGCCGGATTTGGATCTATTTTAAAAACAGAATTGTCAATATATTCATTCAGGGAAACATTTATTGAAGGGTCGAAACTAACAGTCTTTAAAACCCAGTTATTCGGGTCAATTGTGACTTTTACAACTGAATCTACAAAATTAAAGTAATAGGTTTGGTTCTCTTCTTCATTCATAACAGTGAGAAGTGTATCAGATCCATTCGAAAACTGGAATTTAATTTGTAAAGGCATTTTAAAAACAGGCCTCCATCCATTTATAACTTGTTTTTGGCAAATTGTTAATGCTGTTGTCTGATTTAGAGGTTCAGATAAAAATTTGTATTTATACTTTGGATAGTACTGATCATAAATCCACTGATCAAAAAAATATTGAAGATTTTGTCCGGATATTGTTTCACATATTTGTCTGAAATTCTCTGTTGTCGCATGCCCATATTTGCACTGATCAGATGTAGCATAAGTGTGAATACAATCAAAAAACACCGGATCACCCAAAACACCTCTCAACATGTGTAAAACATAAGCTCCTTTTTCATAAATAATTTCCTGAAAAATATTAAAAGGGTCACTATCTTGGGTTAAATAAAGTGTTCCTGGACTATAAAATGTAAAGTTATTCATATAATTCTTATATGTTTCAAATCCATAAAAATATTCGACAAACAAAGCTTCAGAATAAGAAGCAAATCCTTCATTCATCCAAGCATGATGCCAATCTTTGCATGTAATCATATCTCCAAACCATTGATGTGCCAACTCATGAACTGAAATCAAAAAATCAGATGAGCTAAAGTATCTGGTAATGGTGTTGGTTTGATTTTCAATTGCACTATAAAAACTCAATTCAGTCATACCATATTTCTCATTTTTAAATGGGTAATCGCCAAATAATTCAATAAACCTGTCAAGAGCTTGCGGAATTTCTGAAACTCCCATGAGAGCCGATGTATAACTTTCATCAAAAACATAATAGGTTAATGGGAAAGTGGAATATGTTCCATAATAGGTTTGCTCAATTGTCCTATATGTTGAAATAGCAGCCATAACATAGTATGGAACAATTGGATAACGATGTTTCCATTTAAAAGTTCTAGATATACAGGATGAACTATCCACTTGATCCAGCACCCCGTTTGAAACAGCAATAAGTGGAATTCCATTAATTATTGAATCCTTTATTGTAATATCTACATAAACTGAATCGGCTTTATCTTGCGGTCCATCTTTGCATGGCCACCAGTAGTGAGCAAGAAAAGGAGTACTTAATGTAGCAATCATGGGTTCATTGTATCCATGAGTTGAATACCTTAAACCTTTTATTCCATTTGCAAGAACCGGAACTCCATGATAATAAATTTTTATTTCAACTTGGTCTCCTACGTTATAATTACCCGAAAGATTGACCAAAATATAATCATTATTAGAAATTGATGAAACTGCATCCATACACACACTATCAACAATCATAGAAGAATGAAGATTTAATCTTACAAAATTTATATTATTAACTATTGGTTGAAATTTTATATATACACTTCCAACAATGTATTGAGAATCTATTGCAACATTAATATCTAAATGATAAAATTTTATATCAATAGTTGTGTCAGGGTTTATTAGAAGTTTTGATTGTGAGGAGAGTTTGAAATTTTGCCATTCATTTTCATAAAAAAAAGTTTTTTCTTTTTCCTGAAATTGAGCATAAACAATTTGTGAAAAAAATATTAAAAAAAGTAAGAGTGAAAAAAGTTTTTTCATAATAGTTTTAATTTATATTACTCAAAGAAATATATAGTCTTTTGCGGAGTTTTTGGAATGTGTATAATGTAGCGGCAAATATAAAAAAAAGTTTTGAATAAAAAATTTTTTAATATTTATTAGCTCATTCGCCGCTTTTTAATGGAGCTCAAACTCCTCATTTTCCATTTTTTATTATTTTAGTTTTCAGGTTTTAGGTCTTGGGTATTGGTTATAAGAAACTAATAACTAAAACCTTATACCTAATAACCTTTTGGGCGTTCCGGCTCCCCCACCCCACAATCCATCCCACGCCGTCGGGCTTTTCAGGGGTCCGCTTCGCTCCCGTACTTCGCTGCACTTCGCTTAAGATGGTTTATCCTGAATCGAATCAAGCATCGCGGCGCTCGTTCCAGCTCGTACCGCTTCGCGCCCTTCCAATCCCTAACGCATTCAAAACCGCAAGCGGTTTTAAAGGGTCAAGGGTGAATGGCTAAGGCTTTCATCGCATCGGCGCTTCGATACGAAACTAACTTTTTCCTATTTTTAAAGTTTTGTCTGAAATACGGTTTCTACACTTCGCAAGCTCAGTGACCGCTCAGCGACCTTGGCTTTGAGCAACATACGCACTGCTCTAAGGTCGTTGAGTAGAAGCGCCCTTACGATACATTAAGGAATCAAAGAAATAAATAGCTTCGTATCGAAACGCCAGCGCCATGAAAAGTGAATAGTTAATAGTGAAGAGTGAATAGTTTTGCTGAACGGTAGGTTTTAACTATTTGCAAGTCTGTAGTCTGCCGTCTACTGGCTGCCGTCTTTATAATCCGTGTCATCCGCGTTCCATTTAATAGATTTTGGATTTCACAGTCAACCAAAGTTAAAAGAATGAGAAAATATGGTTCATTGTTATCCTATAACACTTTGAATACAATAAAACAGCATTGAAATCGTTTTATAACTTATTCATTTTAAAATAAAATATATGAAAAAGTTATGGATTTCGTTAGTTTTTATTACAGTAGTTCTTCTCTCCTTCGGTCAACAAACAAGTAGTGTGATTAAAAGAATAAATTTATTTGATTATTCTTTACAAGCGGGAATTTATGGTGGTTCTTCCACAAATAGTACACAAGCTGATTTTAATATCCTTGCACCAAATTCGGTATTATTAAACAGCAATTTATTTCCAAATTCTGTATCATTCTCTCCCTATTATTATCAACGAAATCCAAATTCCTTATTCTCTGCTACATTAGGATTTCAATTCAGTGATAAACAAAAAACAAAATATAACAAGAATATCGAATTGAGAGTAGGAATAACCTATTCACACAATTCCATATTATCCGGAGGTTATTACGATACTGAAAGAAAAACATTTGACACGTTAACTTCATCTCAAACCGGTGTATATTCATACCTTGATTCCGTGGTTACTAAAAGTTTAGAAATGAATTATTCTTCAGAACAATTACGTTTGGATGGTTCATTGATTTTCAGAACAAACCCGGATGCTCGCTGGTCGTTCTACAGCGGAATTGGAATTACTGCAGGATTCTCTTTTAATGCTAAAACTACAATTGTATATAATACTCAATATCAAATTGAACAACGTATGCCCAATAATCACTCAACTCATTTAAATGTATCTGGTGACAATTCTCAATATGAAGTGTTTTCAAACCAAAATAATTTTGCATTTTCTGCCTATATTCCATTAGGGATCAACTTAAGGTTGGGAAAAAACACTGAATTCTGGAAAAAAGTGAATCTATTCTATGAAATTCGACCTAATATCAATATAACTTATATTCCTGAATTGAGAACCGTAACGAATGCGTTTTTGCAAATTGGATGTGGGTTTAGATTCAAATTGTAAGAAGTGGCAGTTTGGAGTCTTTGGAAATATAAACCGACGGAGCTCCAAATATATATTCTTATAAATGTAGGGTGCCATTTTTTTTAAATAATTAGCAATCTGCATTCTACAACGGGTACTGTTTTTACATCCAAACAGTACCCGTTTTATTTTAGAATATAAAATTCCTGCTCCGAAACTCCTCATTTTCCATTTTTCGTTCTACATTCGTCCGTTGTCTGCAGTCTACCTTCCGTTCGATCCCGAAAGGTTGCAAGTCTATAGAAACTAGGGGTGGCCGGAGTGGTATTTTGTTTGTTAGGGGCAGATTTTAATAATTTCACTTAGTTTTAATCCAAATTCACATAACAATAAGCTACTTTTTAAATTCATTTTTGAGTTTAAAAAAAATAAACATTTATTGTTTCTAAACTCTATATAAATATCATTATAATTACAAAATAAGTCCATAATTCGTTTGTTTAAATTATCTCGGACTAATTGTTCGTTTTCTGTGATTAAATAGTATTTCTTACTAAACTCTTTATGCTCTTTAAAATCAATTTCAACATGAATGAAAAAGTCTATACATTTATCATAAAAGGATTCAGGTCTAATAATTGTATTTCCTAAATTAATAGTGTTTTCTATATAACCAAAATGATAACTATTTGTTTCTTCACACTTTCTACCACCTGAATATGAAGCTTCAACCCACTCATGAGTAAATCTAACATAACAAAGGTTAATAGATGAATTCAAGTCTGATATTTGAAATGTTTTATATAGTATAGGTTTTATTTTACAATTAAATATAGAGAACTCCCTAATGTTACTATTCGAAATAGAATTAACAGTATATTTTTTCTTTATTTCACTCAAAATATTTCCCATTTGTATGTAGTTTAATTTGCCAATAAATTATGTAAATTATCACTTCAGAGACGACGTCCGCCGACTACCGACTTATTCATTTGCTAATTGACCTTTGTCTTTCGTCCTTTGTCTTTCGTCCTTCGTCTAACTGTTTTTGTTATAGATAATCAACGAATTAATATAATCGGAATCGAATTCGATGGTTCGGATGCTTTGGAGTTTATATTTGTTTATTTCGACCCATTTTCCCTGAGGGTCAATCTCTTGAATATAAAGATGATGTCTGGTCATTTTCACAAACCTTCCGATGAAGCATACGGAATCCTCTTTTTCCTCGATTTTGAAAGCTCCAAACCGATCAGAGATGATTTTAAGGGTCTCGGCTAAATCAGTGATGGGAATATGATCCTGCTCGGTTGGGATGCAGTTTTTTGCCTGCAACACTTTTTCCCGGAACTCCTCCTCCTCATCTCTTTTATATTTCAGGATTTTATTGGATTTCAGAAGCAAGTAACCATCAACAATATAATCCACCGGATTATACTTGATCAGCGTCCAGTCATCATTATAATCAATCAAATATCCAGAAAAGATCTCTTTTCTATCCCGATATTTAAACGATACGAGTTTTCCTTTTAGATTTTGCATGGGGGTTGAAATTAGGTGGGTTTATCTGTTTTTGATTTAATTGAAGATGAAAAAGTCCGTTTTATAGGTTTTTTTTTCTTTGTTTTATTGATTTGTTCATTTAAAAAGTTTTGTGCTAATTTCGAATTAATATGTAATTGTGATAAAAATGCATATTCTCTTCCAATTTTTGTACTTAATGAAATTTCATCCTTTTTAAATCTCAATTCTTGAATTTTTTTAAAAGTATTAATTTCTAATGCTTTCATTGTTTCCAAAATATTATTAGTGTTTAATTCAGATAATTCAGTTTTAGGAATTAAAACACTAGTAATATTATTACAAGATTCTTTGTGTTTTAAAATAAATGGAAAATGTTTCAAATTAAACAATGTTTGAATCTCAAATTCATCTAATAATAAATATCCAATAGTTCCAATTTGTTCTCCTTTTGTTAAATATTTGGCTTCAATGATTATTAAACTTCCGGAAGCTTTAAGAGCATTAATAATTTTATTTAATGTTAGCAACCATTCCTCTAATTTAATCTCATGTAATACATTGCAAAGTACAATAAAGTCAAATGATTCTTCTTCTAATTCAGTATAATTGGAAAAAATTTGTTTTATTCCCTTAGATGTTAAAAAATGGTGAAATTTATTGTCTGGTTCAAGGGCATAATATTCAACTAAAGATTTAAATTCTTCATCCTGTATTGCTTGTTCGTATAGTCTTCCTTTACCTGCGCCAAAATCAAGTAAAAGATTTTTTTTATTTTCAGAATTAAGGGCAATTAATTCTTTAAGTGAAGTAACTTGAGGATCATTTTCATGAGCGAATTCAATCACATCCGGATTTGTAAAACATTGAACAATGAAATTAACAAAAGTCCAAGTAGAAATTGAAGATAGAAAATCAGATAATTTATTAACTCTATCCTCAATTCCCATTAATTCAGATAATGATTTACCAGGTGTATATTGACTTGGAGATGTAATTATACCATCTTTAACCATAAAAATTTCTTCATAGTTAAGCATTGAAAGAATATTAATTGAATGTGTTGCAATAATAAGTTGACCTTTATCTCCTATTGCATTTTTTATTCCTTCAATCAAATCGATCTCGGAATCAGGATGTAAATGTAATTCAGGTTCATCAATCAATATCATACTTTCCTTAATATTCAAATTCGGATTTTGATCTAAAAGAAAAAAAAGCAATGCATAGGCAAATAGTGTTTTTTCACCATCTGAAAATTCTGAATAATTAAAGGGTCTTCCCTCAATTTTCCATTCTCCTGTAAAAGTAACATTATTTCCAGTTTCAGTCAAGTTGCCTTTTGAAGTTTTTTGCTCCCATGTCAAATCTTTGTTTAAAAAATCTTTAATGAATTTTTTCAATGATAGAAATCTCTTATATGAAATTCTATCCTTAAATACTTTGTTATTTGCAATACAATCATATTGATCATATGCTAACTGATGTGGTAATTTTGACAAAAATCTTAAAGCACTTTTATGGATAGATTGTAACTCATCATAATTTGTTTCAACTGTAACATTCTCAATTAGTGTCTCAAAAGTAAGTTGGTTATCTTTTTCATTTCCAATAGCTTGTTGTAATTGTTGAATTTCTTTATTACGAATTCTTCTAAAATATAGTTTTTTAAGCATTGAAACATCATGAGATATCTGACGAATAGTGTTTTCTACTTGAGTTTGGTTCATTGGATTGATTTGAAGATGGAACCAATAATTGTTTAAGTCATTTTTTTCTTTTTTTAGAAATTCATTGTCTGGATTAATTTTCAATTTTTCTTCAATTTCTTTTATTTTTTCTTGATAAATTAAAGTATCTTTAAATGGAAAAATTTTATTTTTTAATCTTTCTAGATTTTTTGGTAAGTTTGTTACTGAATTATTAAAGATCATTTGAAAATTAATATTATTAAAAACATTTTCTTCGATTAAATCAAGAATTCTTGATTTCCCAGAACCATTTTTTCCAACTAAAGCAACAACATTTGAAAGTCGTTGCATATTAATTTCTTCAATTCCCTTTGTTTTGGTAATTTCTTCGGATATTTTAATTGTTTCGAATCGCATTATTTGAAATTTTGTTTAAAAAAAATAAATTTTTATCTCAATTGGCCAGTAAGTGGTAGTTTATTTTTCATTTTTATGTTTCTCAAGTGGAGCATGCCCATTGGGTTTAGTGTTTGTTTTGTGCTGCCCAATTTATAAACTATTTATTGAATCAATAATTTTGAGTACAATATGTCCTAATAAAACTACATCATTTTCTTTTACTACTATTTTTTCACCGACAGAATAATTGTTTTCATTGGTTATACTTAAATACCTAGAATCAACAATTCCTCCTTTATGTTCTAGTAAATGTCTTCTTTGAGAATAAATTATTAATAGTTTATATTCGTCATTCTTGAGCCAAGTGTCATAACCCTGACCCTTAAGTTTAATCCAAAGATTGTTAGCCTTGTCTACATTTTGAAAAGCATTAAATGGAGCTCTTGTTTCAGAGAGTTTATTATACTTTATTTCACTAAAGTTTTGGAGAGTTCCTATACAGTTTGTAATAAAATTTTCAATTGTTCTTTTTGTAAATATGACAGCTTCGTCTTTTGTAGACATTTGTTCAATTGCTTGCTGAATAGATTCAATTTTTTCAGTCATTAATATGATTTTTTCAATTGTACTCCTTGCATTATTTTCTATTGAGTCAAAACCACAACAAGGGCAGAAATACGCTGCTCCGATAACAGAAAAGCGAACATTACATTTCTCGCATTGGATATGTAATTCAAATTCCTCACTCGATTTTAATGATATAATATTCTTAGACATGGGAGTACCAAAGTTCCAATTATCCATGATTGCTTTTTGAATACTATTTTTCAATGCATTATGTTGCTCAATTGGCATGTAATCCCCAGCTTTAGAATTATTCCCACAGAAAGGACAAAAAGCTTTTTCGTCCTTAACAATATTTATCCAGTCTTGGTAATTAATTTTAAAATAGGCCAGACATTCTTCCTTGGGACATTGTCTATCAATCATACCATTTTTATCTGGAATTATTTTAATAGTCTTGCCCGAAATATTTTCAATTTCGTTATTAAAATCTTTTACTTTATTTAGCATGTCTTTTATTGTTCCCATATGTTTGATATCCTTTCAGGGTTAAACATAACGCCTGACGTTAGCCCTAAGTTGGTATTCAACGTCAATTGTCCAGCGAGTGTTCGTTTATTTTTTTGTATATCATTTGTCTCGTGCAGAAAGTCCACATGGAAATTAACGTTTGTTAGTAAAAGGTTTTTCATTTCAATTCTTTTAAATCATCCGGAATATCCAATTTTGTTGAATAAGCATTAATATTTGAGTGATTTAAATATTTATCATAAAGTCCGCGAATTATAAAATAATTTATAAAGGCTGTGATTATAGAGGTGCATATTGCCATAATTTTGTTTTGCAAAATTGTATCTAAAATATTGTCAGTTGGCAAGGGTTCTTTATGAAATGAGACAATTATCCAAATTATTCCAATTAGAAGTATGACGAGTAATACAATTAATAGTATCCAAGATTTTTGTCTCCAAGCGGTCAATGCATTTTTTATAAACTTATCACGCTCAGCTTTTCTCTTGATGTTTTCAAGTCTGATATTCTCTAGTTTTAATAAGCGTATTTCTTCATCTTTTCTGTCGGATTCAACTTTTATATCATCTTTAATTTTTTGAATATCAATTGCTTTTTCTTTTTCTAATTTACTTTTATGAGTGCTTATTTCGTTAAATTCATCATTAAGTCTTTCAAATAATCTTTCAAATTTGTCTATTCGTTCTTTTTCTAACTCTTCTTGCTTTCTTGCTTCTTCTTTAATTCCTTCATTAAATTTTACAGGGTTATTTATTGCTAATTCATTCAATTTTTCAATGCTCTTAAATTGACCATTCGCAATTCTTGTAGAAAGAAGTAAAACATCCTTGTCAGAAACACTGTCGTTTTTATATTTCTGAATATTTGCATCTAATTCCTTGATAATTCTTGCTTTAGGTAATGCTTCATTTAAAGTGAATGCGATTAGAGAAGTTAATCCAATTTCTACAATTTCATCATTCGCTAACGCAGTGTTGATACCTGGATTACTTAACCATAGGATGTTTAATAAATCATCTACTTTAATAATTTCTGGTTGATATTCTAACTGATTTGGATTTAGTAATGGGTTAATGCCCTCATTTTCTGTATCATGTGTTACTGTGTTATTTACAAACCAGCAATTTACTTTTTCAAACTCTTTTATTCTTTTTCCACGCTTTTCTTTAACATAAATTATTGCTTCAGCGTCATGAAGTGCAGCCTTTTCAGAATTACGATAACTTTTTAATATCCGAAATTCTGGGCTAAATTTTGCTTTGTTTTTTAGACTTTCAGTATGGGGGATAATGCTTATTCCATGCTCAATGAGCATAATTTCCAAATTATCAGCAATTCTATCTAAATCAGTTCTACTTAATTTTCTTCTTTCACATGCATTGTAAACATCTTCTTTGTTTACATATTTAAGTATTACTGCACTATCATAATTATTTGCCTTATGGTTTAAGAGACTTTTTGTTTCCTCGATTGTGTCTGCTAAAACACGAAAATTGTACCCTATATTTTTAGAAACTTCTAAGAGTTTATGGCAAGTATGAGTTGATTCTGGTGTGTTTAAATCAAGTAAACTTACTATAAAATTGGTATCTAGAAGTAAAATAACATCCATTTTAACATTTGTCGGTTGGTAATCTAAATAGCATGTTAAAACAGAGCCTAAGTAAATATTTTTGATTAAATTAAAAACTGTTGAATTGTGTTTAAAATATTCAATAAATTTTGCTTCTATGATATAATCATTCCCATTTTCTACTTTTGTATTTGCTAAAAATTTTGAAATTGAAAATTTATTTTTTTCAATGAATTTAATAATGCAATTATTTTCAGTATTGTCAATTCCATTTGCTTTACAAAATTCTCCAAAAACGTTTTGTAATGAATTTACCTCATTTTGGTATTCATTAATTTTTTGGTCGTATTCTTCAAATACAAAGTCCTTTAACCAAAAGCTATTGTCATTGTTTAAAGTGAAAATAATTTCTTCATCGCTATTTAGTTCATTGGAGATTACAAGTAAAATACTTCTTAAAACTGGAATAGGAATATCAATGGCATAATTTTCAAAAACTATTTTTTGGATTTCATTTATACTCGCACCCTTGTATTGACCTTTGTCATAACTCATAAAATGCAATCCTTTTTTTACAACGGGTACGAAAATATCAATTGGACCTTTTGAAAGAGTACCAGTGTTTCTAATGTGTGCTAATAGACTATATGCTATTGCTTTTTTGGTTGAATTATCCATATTTTGTTTATTTACTCGATTTTAAACTCTGGCTAACTTATTTATACCCTTTACTCCTTCCCCCTCTTTATTACGCTTACCCTCCAAAACATGGTGGATAACTGTAAGTTATTATTCCACTTTTTTTAAAAAATAATTTCAAAAGAAATTTTATTATTTGATTCGGAGGAGTTATATTTTATTATTTTTTTAGTACTGGAAGCTTAATTTCATTCTATCTGCAAATATAAAAAAATATTCCAACAAACAACTGTTTTTGAAAAAATTGTTTAAAACTTTTCTGATTTTTTATATTCCATACTTGGTTCTGCGGCTTGTTGGAATCGGTCCTCTTTCATGGTTAACTCTCCACTGAACGCTTTCTGACTTAAACTGCCGTATAATTGCTCTAATTCTTGCAAACTTTGTTGGTATTGTGCTTTGAGGGCTTCAGTTTTTTCTACTATTTGGGCAAATTGGAATTGGAGATCTAAGGGTGGAATTGGCAATTTCATTTTTTTCAATTTTTCTCCTGTTAAATGTGAAATTGTTGCTGCTCCCATATATTTATTCAAACCGCCATTCATTGTATAAAACCAAAACATATGAACAAAATACTCTGGTATAACAATATTTTTATTCAATCTAATTCTGTGGATTGCTTTTTGAAAGTAACATTCTTCAAATTCGCCTCTCCATATTGCACATCTTCCTATTTCACCTCCTTCACACATTAGAATATCTCCGTGCATTAAACTGAACTCAATTCTGTCTTTTTCATCAAAGTCCATTTCTAACAAATCATCAAGCTTAAATCTAAACCAAAGAACATTTGAGTTACGCAAATATGGTTTAAGATTATTTCCAATGATTTTTTTACCATCAAGCATTTTACCTAATCTTGACTCCCCATATTCAGAAACTTGAAATAATTTCCATTTTTTTTTATTTAAAATAGGATCCCCAAACACCTCTAAAAAGGTGTTTTTTAAATATTGATCCAATAAACGGATACTCTCTTTGCGTTGGTTGATTAATGTTTCAGCTTTGCTTAAAATATTGGCAATGTAAAGCTGGTCAGAATAATCCGGTACTGGAACAAAAAATTTTTCAAGACTACTATTTGATATAGCTGATTGAATTGCTCCGGTACATAATTTATTCTTTTGTCTATGAAAAATATCGTGTTTCAGAAAATGCAAAAAATATTCATTCACCAAAATATTTTCTATTGGTTTATGAACAGAGAAACCAGTAGAAACAATTATTCCATCAAGTTCACTATCAATCAATAAAGCTTTATTTGTATTTATCATTTTAGCAAATAGTACATCTCCCTTATCTACTATTATGTCTGCTCGTGATGGTTTGGATTTATAAGTTACATCTTCAAAGCTTAAATTTTCTCCTTTTAAGTCACCAGTAGAAAGATATCTTTTCATACCATCAAATGGTTGTACTCTTTTTCCAGAGTATGGAGCTATATCAGTCAGTTTTAACTTCCTCATTTCGTTAATTCAGTCAATTCAATAATACCATTATTGATAGTTTTTTCAATTTCAATTAGCTTATTCAAAATCAATTCCGGTTTTTCATAGATTACCTCTTCATAGACCTCTTCTTTGTAGGTGCTTAGATTGAGATCGTAGTTGTTTTCTACAATCTTTTTTTTGGGTACGGTGAATTGTTTTTGTTTTCGGTCACCCACAGATTCAGAAGATGTTCGCAGATTATATTTCTCTACAATATCAGGTAGATCACTGTCGGAGATTTTGTTGCGCTTGTCGTCTAAACTGTAGCCATCCGCCTGCATGTCGTAAAACCACACCTTATTGGTTTCTCCCCCTTTGGTGAAGATCAAAATCGCCGTACTAACTCCTGCATACGGTTTAAAAACACCGCTGGGCACCGCAATAACCGCTTTAAGTTCGGCTTTTTCTATGATCAACTTACGTAAGGCTTCAAATGCTTTGCCACTATTCTGGATCACCCCACTGGGGACAATCACTGCTGCTGTTCCGCCCATCTTGAGCATGTTAAAGATGCGCTCAACAAACAACAATTCGGTTTTGGTAGTGGGCAACTTTAGCCCTTCATTGATATCCCCTTTGTCAATATTGCCTGTAAAGGGTGGATTGGCCATGATAATATCAAACTGGGCATCTTCATTGTAGGTTTTGCTTAAGGTGTCTTTGTAGTCAATTTTGGGTTCGTCAATGCCGTGCATCATGAGGTTCATCAACCCTAAACGTACCATGGTGGTGTCTATGTCATACCCCACAAAAGACTGGTCGAGAATATCTTTTACTTGTTGCGTCAATACCGCACTAATCGCAGCCCGTTCAAAGCCATCTTCATCTTTTTGCAATTTGGAAGGATCTTTCTGCTTTACCAGATCGGTGAGGATATATTGATAGGATCCCAACAAGAAACCTCCTGTTCCACAAGCGGGATCAGCAATTCGTTGTCCTAACATCGGAGCTACCAATTCAGCCATCAGTTTAATGATATGTCGTGGCGTACGGAACTGTCCATTCTTCCCTGCTGTAGCAATTTCGCTCAACAACATTTCATACACATCGCCTTGTATATCTTGGAAAGCATGTCCCCCTTCGGTAGCATCTTTTTCGATCTCTTTAAATAGTTCTTCCACAATGTTTATTGCAGAAACCAGCAAACTGGCTTTAGGCATAATGAATACGGCATTGGCCATGTGTTTGGTAAAAGGGGAAGTTTCCCCGTTTAGGTCTTTCAGAAAAGGGAACACTTTCATTTGCACATGTAGGAGCATCTCATCGGCTGGTTTGTGTTTAAAAACACTCCAGCGCAACTCTTTTTTGTCAATGGCTTCGTTGCTTCCGGGAACATTAAAGGTTCCTTCAAATCTGGAAATATATTTTTCTCCGGTAAACTCGGCATCCCGCTCCCTTTTGGCTTCCATATCATCCAAACGTTTCATAAAAATGAGATAGGTGATTTGCTCAATAGCGGTTAAAGGGTTTGCAATCCCCCCTTCCCAGAAGTTTTGCCAGAGCTTTACAATAAGCGATTTTAGTTGTGCGTTGTTTTGTAACATTTGTCAGAACAGGATTTTAAGGATTTATTTGATTAACAGGATTACTAGTAGGGTCTATTAATCTTTTGTTGTAAAGTCGTTTGAATTCAAGTGATAGTCCCCCAAAATTGATAAGTAAACCATCAGCTATATTATATGCTTCAAGATAATTAATTGCTTGAGCCTTATGAACATCTTCAATTTTTTCCATTGCTTTAAGTTCTACCATTACACACCCTTCCACAAAAAAATCTACTCTTCTCAAACCGATGTGTTTATCTCTGTATTTAATTGACATTTCCATTTCTCTTTGGAAAGAAAGCTCTGCCAACTCCATTTCAATTGCTAAAGCTCTTTGATAAATCACCTCTTGAAAACCATTTCCAAGTGTATTATGAACCTGCATTGCACATCCAATTATTTTATGAGTTATGGCATTTATATTATTCTCCATCATTTTAATCTTTTAATCATTTAATCTTGTTCTGATTTTTTGGATTTTGTATGCTAGATAATATTATATCAATTTTACCATCAGGAGCGGGCATTTTCAAACCGTTACAATTTGTAACGGTTTCATTTCCCTCGTCTTTTAATCTCTTTTTCAATACACGCCAATAGACCTGAAGATTAGGGCTATTAGTCAATACAGCAATAACATCTACAATCGACAAATACCATTTTTCATCTTCCTCATTCCAAAGAGTTCTAACTTTTTTGTCCTCAAATATCTTAATGTCCGTTTGTTTGCTCATGCTGCCAGTACTTTTTTAGTTAATATTAAGATTTCGTCGATCTCTTTTTGAGTAAAGATCCCTCTGATTCCTTCGGGATGAAGCATCGTAAAGGGTGATTCTATTAGATTTCGTTTCGTTACATTCCCTTTTTCCAACACAAAATTTTTGAGTAGATCCAAAAATTGTAGTTGTCGGCTGGAGAGGTAACTGTGATGGGCAATAAAATCATCAAAGGCTTTAGTGACTGTTTCAGCAAAGGTTTCCAATTCCTGAATACCTAAAATATGCTTAATAAATTCAATCAATGCAGCTTTTCTATGATTATAAACCCTTCGAAGTAAATCTATGGTAATATGAGGATGTTCATTGTGAAGCTCTTCTGCTAATTGTTCTGCCTCTTCGTTAGTGATTTCCAGTCCTTGTTTAAGTTTTTGCAAAATGGCACTACTCAACACCAGTTCATTGATTTTTTTCTCTACCAATTCACGATATTTGGCTACACTTAAGGCTTCATGCTGAGGGCCGAACTCTATCATCTCCTTTTCAACAACTACATCTTTAAAATTGAATTTGGCAGGTGATAATGGAATCACATTATCGCGAAATTTCATCAATGGAGCTAGTTTTTGTATGAGTTCTTCAAATTTATCTTCATTTATAGTTGCCCAATAATTATTGGTCTGCGCTTTTTTAATCAATTCCTCTTCTCTGGCAACAATATTGATACTCAATGGGAGTTCGCCAATCTCTTCAATGATGCTCTCTTTCAACGTTTCAAATTTGGTCAGAACGACATCATCTATTGAACCCGGTTTTACATACGGAGTATGGTCATTTTGTAACCATGCCAATGAAACTTCAACAATATCTTTTTCAAATCGCATCGCTTTAAAGTCAACATCTGAAACCGTGCGCAATAAAGGTTTTACAACCGCTTTCAAAAAATCGATTTTATCAGGAGTCAGATTATTCCAGAAATTTTCATCTTCGATTCTTTGTAAATCATTTCTCGCTTCTAAGATTACTACAGAATTTTTGGGAAGTGTTTCTATTTGTTTTCTGATATTTAGAATTTCGTGATTTACAATATCATGTTTGTTCTGTTTTTGAGCTTCCTCAATTTTTTCCAATCGAACACCAAACAAGCGAACAGGTAGTGGTATTTGTGCTTTGAGCTCCTTTCCTCTTGGATTGAGTTTGAAATATTCAAAATTATCCCAACAATCCAAAATTAAGAAATTCTCTTTTTGAGTACACCATGGTTTGATTTTATCTGGTTCCAGTAATCGGGTTCCCCTACCAATCATTTGCCAAAACTTTGTATAGCTGAAAACCGGTTTAGCAAACACCAAATTCACCAATTCGCGAATATCAATCCCGGTGTCGAGCATATCTACGCTAATGGCAATACGAGGCATATCGTTATGAACAAACTGATCGAGCAAGCCCCCTTTACCATAAACTCTGGGGTCACTACTTATGATCACTTTAGCAAGTTCCCCTTTATATTCGGGATACAAAGAATCAAAAATATCTTCTACACGTCTGGCATGCGCTTGGGAGATGCAAAAGAAGATGGTTTTTCCCGGTAATACACCATTGGCATCTTTAATGCTCTCTTCCATGAATTCACGAACGATCAACGCATTCGTTCCTCTATTAATCACTTTCTTTTCAATATCCGTACCTTCAAAATTGATCTCTTCAATCTCTTTTCCTTCATAGATCAATTTTTGCTGGTCTTCTAATGAAATAGTACGTTTATTAATCCCTTCATTTTGAAATTTGGTTTTAATTTTCATGATTTGAAAATTACTCAAAAATGGGGGAATATGATTTACGGCTTCATCATAAGAGTATGCAAAGGTAGGAACCCCATCTTCACACTCAAACAATTGAAAGGTATTGTGGTCAATAACATCTGTTGGAGTAGCAGTTAAACCGAGGGTAATCGTATTGAAATAATCAAGAATCTCCTGATAGGTGTTATAAATACTTCGATGACTTTCGTCTACCACGATTAAGTCAAAAAAATGAGGACTTAGCGATTTTTCTTCATTCCGAATGACATTCAATATAGTCGGATAAGTAGAAACATAAATTCTTCTGTCTGTTGCAATCTCCTTTTCGTTTTGTTTAGGCCATCTTGGTTCGTTTGGCAGATGTTCTTTGAATGCTTCCAGCGTTTGGTTTTGGAGGGCAATCCGATCCACAAGAAACAAGACTCTTTCCGCCCAACCGGCTCTCATCAAGGCATCAACCAAAGCGATACAAGTTCTGGTTTTGCCGGTACCGGTAGCCATCACTAATAAAAACTTCCGTTTTCTTTTTTCAACCGCTTCCATAACCGCCCGAATTGCTGAAATTTGATAATTTCGTCCGGCAACTTTAGTATTGATCAGCTCCCCGGCTAATTGTTTTCTTGCTTTCCGAATGTAGGCATATCTTTCAAGGTCTTCCCGAGTTGGAAAACCGTAAACTTTTTTTGGTGGATAGTTTTCTAAGTCCCAAAAATAGATATCGTGACCGTTGGTATAGAAGCAAAAGGGCAAATCAATATTTTGAGTAGATTTAATATTGTAGCAATATTGTTTGGCTTGTTCCCTTCCCAGAGCAGCATCCACAGAGGTTTTTTTAGCTTCAACTACAGCGACTGGCTTCCCATCTTTTCCAAGTAGTACATAGTCGCTAAATTGATGACCAGCGTATGGAGTTGAGGCTTCATTTACAAGGTTTTTATCGACAATGATATCGTATTCTTCAACAACCTGAGTAAGGTCATGAACATTCCAACCGGCTTGTTTCAGTCGGGAATCAATGATTTTCTTTCTGGTTAGTTTTTCGTTATGCATGAAAAAAAGTCTCACAATGTGATTTTCAAATTCTGTTTGCAAATATAATAAAAGAAATTAAATAATCAATAAAAAAATAAGGGGGAAAGGGACTAGGGACAAGGGGAAAGGGACCCTTGCTCCTTTCCCCCTTCCCCTTGCAACTTTTAGCCTTCGGCAATTATAAAATAGGCTCCTGTAATTATAAAATAACCTCCTGCAATTATAAAACAGCCTCCTGTAATCATCAAATAGGCTCCTGCAATTATAAAACAGCCATCGGGAAAGTTGTAATAACCATCGGGAAAGTTGTAATAACCATCGGGAAGTTTCAAATAGCCGTCGGGAATGTTGGAATAGCTATCGGGAAAGTTGTAATAGACATCGGGTAAGTTGTAATAGACATCGGGAAAAGTAAAATAGACTTCGGAAAAAATCTGTTTAAATCCGCGTTTGCAAATCCGTGGTATCCGCGTTCCAATTGAGGACGAAGGACAAATGACAATTTGATTTTGGGCTTTAGTTATTAGTTTTATTTGTGGTTTTTTAAGAATTAAACGGTAGAG
>Ga0316605_10000100_pt1 | contig 86804 bp, 79 predicted proteins | sample OWC_soil_day20_n_FD_207666 | JGI IMG/M metagenome (GOLD analysis project Ga0316605, IMG submission 207666) | Wetland soil microbial communities from Old Woman Creek delta, Ohio, United States - OWC_soil_day20_noCT | ecosystem: Environmental > Terrestrial > Soil > Wetlands | place: USA: Ohio...
CTATACGACGGATTGGCTTTCCCGCTTTTACTAGAGAAATTATTTTCAATTTCTCTTCAATTGTGTGTTTGGACATAAATAATAAACCCCAAAAGTTTTTTGTCTAACTTTTGGGGTGCACTTCACTTTTTAGTGTTTCGACGGCCTCTTTTCATCAAAAACACGGCCTCTTTTTTATTTTAGGTTAAGTTTTCATATTTATTCTAAAAAGAATTTAACTCTCGGTGGAGAAACATTATAAATAAAACTCTTATTTGTAATCATTTTTAAGCTTATTTTTGAGAATTAAAACAATGGAAATTAGATATCATAACTAAAAAGAGAGGGATTTTGTCCCTCTCCATAAGTCTTTTCTTGTTTTCAAAGACTTTAGTTCATTAATAGAAGATTTTATTGACTGTGTTTTTTATAGTCTTTTAGCATCTTGCCAAAGGATTTATCTTTTTTTCTTTTCTCCTGTTCTGAAGCTGAAAAATGATAAGCTTCTTTGCGAAGTTTTAGATAGCTTTCGTAAACACTTGTATCTAAGGTTCCATTTAGAAGTGCTTCAAGAACACTGCAACCAGGTTCATTGGTGTGAGTGCAGTCTTTATATCGGCATGATTTCTCTAATTCTGAAATATCTAAAACAGAAGATAAGGCATTTGCATTATCGGACGTTATTCCAAATTCTCTTATTCCTGGAGAGTCTATCAATACTCCTGAATTATTGAGTAAAACCATTTCTCTTCGTGTTGAAGTGTGTCGCCCTTTCCCTGTTGAATCACTGATTGAAGATGTTGCTAATATTTCTTCCTGACACAAAGCATTTATAAGAGAACTTTTCCCTACTCCTGAAGAGCCTGTAAATACTATTGTTTCTCCTTGTTTTATGTATTTACGTAAAGTATCTATCTTCTCTGGAGAATGTACACTGGTTATGAAAATAGACATCTTATCGGAAAGATGTTTTAATGAATGTTTTATTTCTTCTTCATTAAAACCTAAGTCAGCCTTTGTCAATACTAATACTGGTGTTATACCTTCATCTAATATCTGAACCATAAAACGTTCTATTCGTCTTACATTGAAATTAGAGTCTAAACTTTGTACTATAAATGCTTTATCAACATGAACAGCTATTGCCTGACGTTCTGATATTGTTCCTGTTTTCTTTCTGTACAGGGTTTTTGTTCTCGGTAAGATATCATAAATTATTCCCTTGTCTTGGTCTGTGGGGTGAAAAATTACCCAGTCTCCAGTGCAAGGATATTCTTCCGAAGTCCTTCCATATAACATGTTTCCTGTTAATTCACACAGGAACAAACCGTCTTCTGCAATTACTTCATAGCATGTTCTATGTACTACTGATACACGACCATGTGAGAAATTATTAAACGGCGAAGATTGTTTTTGTTGGAACAATGTATTATTCCAACCATATAATGATAGATTATTCATTGTTATTAAAATTTAATGGTTAATTAGTCTTGAGTTTTCTTGCATATAAAGAAGACATAACCAAAGTATTCTTTGTTGGTTTGGTAATATTCTATCTCTTGCTCCATTCTTTCAACAAAATCTTTAGCTGCAAAGCTGTAATTGTTTTCTTCAAGAAATGGTTGAAAATGAGTTTTTGCAATAGAATGATAATTATCAATCCAAGTGTATTCTGGTAATATGAAATGAGCTATTGGTTTATAACCACAATCTTCAATTATCTTTAATTTTGTTGAAATCATATCTATCTCAGATACATTTTCTGTTATAAAACTTGAATCTTTTGGTCTTTGATTGCTTAACCAGCAGCATTCCGTTACTGCCATAAAGCCATTTGGTTTAAGGTATTGTTTCAACTCTCTTAATCCCTTTTCAAATCCTATATGATAAATTGAACCTTCAGCCCAAATTACATCAAATTCATTTGCCTTAAAAGGTAATTCACACATTGAAGCAACAAGGCCGGTAACTTTATTGGTTAAATTCTTCTTTTTTATTCTGTCGTTAAGCCCTTCAATCATCTTGGGAGCTATATCAACTGCTGTAATTTCACAATCAATATTTGATGCAATAATTTCTGTTTGTTTTCCAATACCACATCCTAAATCTGCAATCTTAAGTTTGGAAGAAGTGTTATCCAAAAAGCTTAATGCCTTAAGGGTTTCCTTTTCTCCGCCAGGACCTTGAGAACTAATGCCTGAAAAAAAGTTTATTACTAATTGAAAATCGAAATCTACTATTAATTTATTTTCTGTATTCATGATTATTTGTATTGTCTCACAAAGCAAATCTACTAATGATTTACAATTTGTGAGCGTTAAAATTATTTAAATAAATGACTATATCCCCAAATGAACTATTTGAGAACAACTAAAGGAAGAATCTGTTTATTTTACAGATTTTTATAATACAATATCCGAAATAAATAAATTATTAAACATCCAATGATTTTAGACCAGCAAAATTATAAACAATAATTGAAATAACAAAATCAAATCAATAATTTATCTCCCTAAAAGATAATATTTTCTTACTCTTATCTTGCAATCAAAATATATTTGTAAATTTGCTAAGAGATTTTTAGTTAAAAGTAACAAACTTAAAAATAGAATTATTAATCGGAGTAAAATTTATATTTAAGATTATGAGAGTATTAAAAACTATCCTTTTAGGATTATTATTTATTGTATGTTTTGTTTCTTGTGATTGTATAATAGAGAAAAATGTGAAAGTGATTGATTCAGAAACAAAATTACCAATAGGAGAAGTTAAAATAATTGTAGATTATGATGAAGATCAATATTTTTATACAGATAGCCTTGGTGAATATTTTTTATCTCGAATTACAGGATGTAGTTGTAAATGTGCAACAATATCTTTTGAGAAAGAAGGATATAATACAATTACACAAGAATTGAATACTTCTTCTTCTGACGACATTACTATTATGCTTTATCCTATAAATTCTAAGGCAAATATTAAACCCTTCTAAGATGAGGTGTATGTTTTCTATTTTGATAAAAGCAAAGGATAATTTTACCCAAACAAAGAGTTAGAAAATTAAAACCTTGTTTCAGTAAATTAAAACAAGGTTTCAGTAAAATGAAATAAAGAATCAAATTTGAAATTATGAGAATAATAAAAACCATTCTTCCAGGATTATTAATAGTCGTATTTTTTGTTGGTTGTGATTGTGTTATTCACAGAAATGGAAGAGTGTATGATTCTGAAACAAAATTACCTATTAAAGATGTGAGAGTGCATATTGTTAATGCCGACGAAATTGATGAATATACTGATAGTCTTGGCTATTTTGAAGTGAGGAAACTTTCAGGTGGATTTTATTGTAACGGTGATATGACATTATCTTTTGATAAAGATGGTTATAATAAAAGTAGCCAATTCATTGAATCGAATTCTGATAGTATTTTCTTTCTTACTCCTGATAAAAATAAGAAAAAAATCGAGTTGAAACCTTGGAATTGCAAGAAAAGAAATGGAAATTGTAAAGATGAATGTAATTTCTTGAGTAACTTTATCCAATTTGGTAATATTAAAATTGATACAACTAAACTTTGGAATTTTGAATACAATAAATCTTTTATTTTAAAATCATTTCCAAGAGAGTATTTTGATAAAGACAATATAATCTTTAATACATCAATAGAGAATATTAAGGATTATGGAAAATGTTATATTACGGAGTTTAAGTTTTTCCATCATTACGGAGCAGATCAAGAAAGAGTATATGTAATGTTAAATCCTTCTAAAGATGAGGTATATGTTTTCTATTTTGAGAAAATAGTAATAGAAAAGAATTCTAATATTAAACTGTATTTTAATACAAGAGGGAAAGTATCTCAAAGAAATATCAAATATTCTCCAAAAGATAAGTCATTTGTTTTAGATTGTAATAGCATCAAGTAATTTATTATGAAAAAACGAATTAATTTTATTGTCAATATATCTAAAGGTTTTAGAGTATTTATGCTTTTAAGTTCTCTTGCTTTTCTTTTTAATAGTTGTATAACTTATAAAGATTTACCTGAAAATGTTAGCGAAAAGTCAAAAATATCAGGGTTGTATATAAATGATTCATATGATAAAGAAGATACTAGAATTTGGCAATTATTAGATTATAAGCATGAGATTAAAAAGGATAGTATGATTGTTAAAATAGATATTTTAGATAAGAAAAAATTAAGTTTTACATTCATCAAAGATAATGAGGTAATTGGCAAAAAAATCATTAAAGGAAAATTTAAGGAAGATAATTGTTTTTACAAAAGGAGATTTTTTTATATAATCCCTATTGCTCCTATTTTATGGGGGTTTGAAAATAATCAAACAAGAATCTATCTTTTCAACAACGAACTTGTTATAGAAAAAGCTTATAATTATGGAGGAGTATTTATTTTTATGGCAAGTGGAGATAAAGGTAATTATGTTCATAGATTCAAACGCATATAGTATTTAAAATCCATAAAACATAATAATTCTGTCATTATCCCACCCTCTCAAAATATATTTGTAAATTTGTCGCTATAAATTTTGTTATTGTTTATGAGCGAAAGAAAATTATTGGTTGTTGGTAGTAGTGGTATTCATACTTTTAATACTATTGATTTAATTAAGGATTATTTCTCTGATATATTTCTTATTACAGATAAGGAGTATGATGATTTTAAGGAAATTGAGCATAAGATTTTTGACTTCTCTTTTTCCAATCCTGTTAATATTCCTTTACTTCCTCATAAAATAAACAGAGTAATAAAAGAGTATAAACCTGATTTTATTATTATTATTCAAGTTTCTACAAGTGCTTTCAGTACCATTATTGCCAATACAAAGAATATTCCAACCCTGGTTATTGCTTTGGGCAGTGATGTTTTGACTATTCCTCAAAATGGTTTCTTCTATAAACAATTGGCAAAGTTTGTTCTTAAGAAAGGGAAATACTTTAATACTGGGGCAAAGTTTGCAGCTGAAAAGATGAATGCTTTGGCTGGTAGGGATTTGAATGTTGTTGTTGCTAATTCGGGTTTTGAACCTGGTTGCAAGCCAATGGAAAAACAGAATATTGTTTACTCAAATCGTTTGCATAAGTCTTTGTATCGTATTCCTCAAATTGTTGAAGCCTTTGCAAGGTTTGTGAAAAATGGCAGAGAGGATTGGAAACTGGTTATTGGAGCTACTGGAGATGAAGAAAATCTAAAACAAAAATCAAAAGAATTAGGGATTGAAGATAAGGTAGAGTTTATTGGTTGGGTGGAAAAGGAAACAAATAACTATTATTATTCTATTTCAAAGATATGGGTTTCAATTCCTGAAACAGACAATACTCCAATTTCTCTAATGGAAGCAATGGCAGCAGGTTGTATTCCTGTTATGAGTGATTTAATTGCCAATAGGGAATGGGTTGAGGATGGAAAGAATGGAATAATTGTTTCGGATTATTCTTCAAACTATATAGAAAGAGCATTGGAATTGGATTATGATAGTTTGGTAAGATATAATATTGATTTAATGGAAAGAGAAGGAACTAAGGATGCAAACCGTAGGAAGTTCTATTCAATATTTGACAAAGAATTTAAAAGCTAATGGCAGAAAGAATAAAATATTTTTGAAGATTTTGTATTTATGTTGAATTATTTAATATATTTGCCTCGAATTATATCTTTAAATTGTTTTAGATTAGCATTATAATAATAGAAAATCACAAATAAATAATTAGCCTTATGAAAAAAGTTTTCCTCATTTTAATCATCTGCTTAATCAGTTTATCAAGCAAGATTAGTTATTCTCAAGTTAATAAGTCAATTATTGACACAACAAAGCAATGGAATGTTTTGCATACTTTTAGGGGGACTCAAGAATTAAAAAAAACTACCAATTTATATAGGATTCTTTCAGAAGATACAATTATTGATGGTAGGAACTATTTTAAACTCCAAAAAACAATTAATTATGATACAAACTTAACTGCTAATTGGCAAACTATTGACTGGATTAGAGAAGATAGCAACAGAGTATATGTTTTCACTTACAATAATACATCTTGTAATGGGGATAGTTATGATTTCCCAAGAGAATATATTTTATTAGATTTCAATCTTAGCCTAAATGATACGTTTCATATTACATATGAAAATTATTTGGCTTATTCTGACCCTTTGGTTGTAAGCTTTATTGATTCTGTTTTAATAGATAATCAATATTGTAAAAGAATCTTTTTTAATGGAGAAGTTCCTCTTTATCCTCAATCAGGAGTTTATTGGATTGAAGGAATTGGAAGCAATGGAGATTTTATTAACCATTATGATCATTCTCATTCAACTTGGAATCTTTTATGTGCTTATAAAAACAATAATATAATTTATGATGCTGGATACGGCTATTGTTATATGCGTTTAGATACAAAAGAAATTGAAGCAAACAATAACCAAATTAAAGTCTATCCAACACTAATTGATAAAGAGATAAATATTAGTTCGGATAAATATCCAATAAGTTTAAGTGTAATTGATTTATTTGGAAGGGAAGTTTTTAGAAAAGAAATATATAATAACATAACAATTAATTTAGATTTCCTAAAGAAAGGAATCTATATATTAAAACTTAAGCGTAAAGACACTATTATTAACAAAAAGATAATTAAAAAATAATTAGCCATATGAAAAAAGTAATATTATTGTGTTTAGGATTAATCTTTTTAAGTAGTATTAATAGTTATGCTCAAGATGCAGTATATAGAAGTGATTATGGATCTGCATTCACACCAAAAGGGAAACTAAAAATATTGGTAGTTTGTGTTAAATTTAAAGATCATAATGTAGATGATGTTAATTGGCCTTTAAATCAAGGATTGCCAAATTGGGCATTAAATAATGAATTTCTTTATGAAGATACAGTCGCCTTTAATAATATCTCGGAGAATGATAATAGTTTATCAAGATATTTTTATGAAATGTCCAAACAACTTCCTGTAGATAAAAGATTTAAATTATATGGGAGTTTTTTGCCTGTAGAAATTGAGAATTATGCAGGAAAATCAAGTTGGCAGGGGTTAGTCTCTTTAGCTGTTGAAAAAATGAAAAATATACCAAATATAGATTCTATATTATCAACTTTTGATAACAGAAAATCTTCTATATGGGTAAGAGATAATTCTGAAGATATTGAAGGAGATGGTTATGTTGACTATGTTATATTTAATTTTAGATATTCAAATACTTGGAATGAATCACAGGTTCCTATCCAAGGGATTAATGATTGGGATGGTAGTGGGGGAGGTATAGCTGAAGTTTCTGGTAAAATAGGAAATATTAATTTGTCAAATGGTTTTATAGCAGCATCTTGTATTAGCAAACAAATAAAAACTTATACACATGAATTTGGACATAATGTATATAATGCGCCTCATTATGGGACAGTAAATGGTGTTTCTTATTCAGGGACTGGAGAAAATTTTTATCATTTGCAAGCAACAAAATTTTGGGGACTAATGTCATGTAATACTAATGAAATATTTGGATGTGCAAATGCCTGGGAAAGTTATTTATTAGGATGGAATGATATAAAATATGATTTGAATGATTTTTCAAATGATACAATCATTGTATTAAAAGATTATATGTCTTCAGGAGAGGCCATTAGAATAAGAGTTCCATATTTTTCATATAATTATTTAACAGGACAAGAATATCAATATATTTGGATTGAAAACCATCAAGGGATTAACAAATTTGATCAAAGATTAGATTTTGTTTCTGATTTATGTGGAACACCTTTACCTCCTTCTCCAAAAGGTTTAATGATATATTCTGAATATATTTTAAATGATAGATTAACTACATCACAGACAATTACAGAAAGAGGAGGATGTGGGCTTTACTTATATGATAGAGGTGGTAGGTTTGATTTTAACGTTTTAAATGTAGATAGTACAAATTCGGCTTATTGTTGGAATAAAATATACAACTTTAATAAAGGAGAAGAGAATCCATATAGTGGTTATAGTTTATCTTCAGTTTATCATAATGACAAAGATAATAATGGAGAAATTAATTGGGAAGAATTTGATGATTTCGTTGAGTTAGATGGTAATGTTATATATGGTAATTATGCTTCTAACTCAGCTTTTAGAGTGGGAGATTCTATTGGAATTGGGACTAATCCACCGATAATGACATTTCAGCGATTCTGGAAAGGTATTTCAATTCAGCCACAGTTATATCAAAAGCTTCACCCAATGTATTTAAATGGAATATCAATAAAAGTCCTTAGTCAAGATTCATTAGGAAATATGACCGTTAGAATAAGATTTCATGATTATAATTTTAATAATGATATTAGAATGTGTGGGGATATTGTTTTCCCTCCTGATACAATAAATATTAATGCTAATATTACTATAGATAAAAGTGGCACAACAAATAGAATGACGAAGTATAATGGAGAATTTATTAATCCTTCAATTATTACTACCGCTAAAAATAGTTATTTAAGAGTTAAAGAAAATAAAAATATAATTATACAAAAAGAAAGTGTTTTTGTTTTAGATAGTAATGCAACAATAGAATTAAATGAAAATTCAAGAATAATTGTAGATTCAAGTGCAACATTAATAATAAAACCCAATACAAATTTAATATTAAATGGCAATAGTAAAATAGACGTAAAAAATGGCGCTTTTATTTGTATTGCAAAGGATGCAAATATAGATTTAGGGAATGGAGGTATAATTAATTTTTATCCAAATGCAAGTTTGGGAGTAAATTCTTATGCAACATATAGAAGATATAATAATGGTTGTTTATCAACATTAGATAGTATTCCCAATATAGGTTGTGGTGCAATAATAGATAATGTAATAACAGAAACACACGGTAATGAGACTTGGACAACTCCAAAAATTTTAGGAGACGATTTTATTGTAAAATCAGGACATACATTAACTATTCAAAACACTACAATATCACTAACCCCAAAAGTAAAAATAAAAGTAGAGCCAAATGCAAAACTTATAATAGATAATTCTACTCTTACAAGTTATGTTGATGGAAATTGTGAAGGAGATTATTGGGGAGGAATAGAAATATATGGCAATAAGAACCAAAGTCAATTAGTACAATATCAGGGATATTTAGAATTAAAGAATAATTCAATAATAGAGAATGCAAGAAATGCTGTTTCACTTTGGAAAAGTGACGATTGGAACTCAATGGGAGGAATTGTAAATGCAAGTAATACTACCTTTAGGAATAATATAAGGAGTGTTGAGTTTATGTCTTATAAAAATATAAACACAAATAATGAAGAAATAGATAATGTAAGTAAATTTACAAATTGTACATTTGAGTGGAATGAAAATATGTATTCAAATGATAAACAAAGATTAGATCATGTTACATTATGGGATGTTAAAGGAGTAAAATTTATTGCATGTGATTTAAAAAATACATTAACAAATAATGATGAAGTATCAAAACAAGGAATATATTCAGAAGAAGCAGGATTTACAGTGCAGGGTAAAATTATTTCAATACCAACAGGAATAGAAATTGATAGGAGTGAGTTTATAAATTTGACATATGGAATAAGAGCTGAAAATATTTCACATAGTAAAAGTTTTAATGTGCAGACATCATATTTTGAAGATAATTTTTGTGGCATATTCTCGGTAGCATCAAATAACATCACTATAAAAAATAATTTATTTAGAATAAAACCAATTCACAAACCCCAAGGAGATTTTCCAGATTATGCAGCATTTGGAGTCGCTGTTCATGGATGCTCAAGATATCAAATACAAGAAAATGATTTCATTGGACTTAATAGCGATCATCCATATAAAATAGGTGTTCAAGTTAAAAGTTCAGGTGAAGGAGCTAACAGAATAAGTGATAATAATTTTACAAACTTATTCCAAGCTTCACAAGCTATTGGTAATAATAGAGGGATTAGCAATATGCCATCAACAGGATTAAAATATATGTGTAATAACTTTATAGAATCAAATTATGGCATAGTTGTAACTCCAAATAATTCAATAAAAAATGGTATTGCAATTAATCAAGATGGCGGAGATATTTCTTTATCTGCAGAGAATGTGTTTGCACAAAATACATCTATATTAGGCAGTGATATATTTAATGACAATACATCCGTTATTAATTACTATTCTACACAGATTGGGAATAAAAAACCTTTAGCAATAACATCACTTGTATATAATTATTTAGCCAATAGTACTAATGGAGTGTGTTTGAAAAATTATGACTTATGGGATAACGTAACATTAAGCAATACATTTGTTGCATTGGAAAATGATTATATTTCACTGTTATATAGTTATAATAATTTATTAGATGGTGGTTCAAAGGATGCGTTATTAGATAAAATACAAGGAACTTGGACTGATGAAGTATGGGCAATGAGAGAAGAGTTTATAACTAAATCTCCATATCTATCTTCTGACGTTCTTATTGAACTTGCAAAATCTCAAAAACTACCAATACCAATATATTTAGAAATAGCATTATCAAATCCTGAGGCTACACAAAAAGATGAATACTTAGACTTTATGAAGGATGAAGAAAGTGATGTCTTATTAACTTATAATGGCAAGGAAATGATAAGAGATAGTTGGGATACTAAAACATTTAGAACATCTATAGAGAGCAATATTTCTTCTAAATTAAGTGATATGGAATATATAAAAAGAGAACAAATATATAGAACTATAAATGATAGTTTAGGATTTAATGCTTCTGAATATAGATATCTTCTAAATAATATAAGGAATATAGATGCGAAATATGAATTAGTCGATTCCTATATTGAGACTAAAGAATATACCAATGCAAGAAATCTTTTAAATTCGTTGTTATCTAGTCCAGATAATGAAAAGTATAATGGAGAAACTATTAATGATTATTTAACTTTAATAGAAATAATGGAAAGTAGAGATACTGCAACTAATCTTTTGTCTATAGACGAAAGAATGGAGACTTTATCTGAATCTATAACAAGAGTCGGATACAAAGCCAAAGCTTATCTTAACTTCTATAATCCGAGTACTAACTATCATCCTGATTACATAATTATAAATCCAAAAACTAAAGGCAAAGAAATAAAATCAAATATTTTAATTAATTTATTTGAAGATAATGTAACACTTGCTCCTAATCCTGCAAAAGATTATATTACTATAACATATAATTTGCCTCCAAAACAAGTTTATACAATAAAGATATATGATAATAAAGGAGTAGAACTATTAACTAAAACTCTTAATAATAATAAAGGAGTACAAACAATAAATTTGCAAGACTTTAAATCTGGTTCTTATTTTTATATTATAACTAATGGTAAAGAATCAATTAAGTCGGACAAATTAATTATTTTGTAGATTAATATCATTATGATTTATGGACGGCGAAATAAAAATCGCCGTCTTTTTATTGTTGTTAAATTTAAGCTGAAAAATGATATTAATTATTATGAAGGAACAAAGGAGGCAAACAGAAGAAAATTTTATTCAATATTTGATAAGGAGTTTAAAAATTAATGGTTAAAAAGAAAGTTGTACATATCACCACAGTTCATAATAGATATGATTCAAGAATATTTCATAAGGAATGTGTTTCCTTAGCAAATCTTGGTTTTGAAGTATATTTAATTGTTGCTGATGGTAAAGGAAATGAAACAATATCAGGAATAAAAATTATTGATTCGGGTTATCAGAAAAATAGAATTAAGAGATTGTTTCTATCTGTTCATAATGCTTATTATGTAGCTAAAATGATAAATGCAGATATATATCATTTTCATGATCCTGATTTACTTTATGCAGGTAAGAGATTAAAGAATTCAAAGAATCAAGTCTTTTTTGATTCTCATGAAGATTTCCCTGCTCTTATGTTACAAAGAGATTATATTCCTAAAATAATAAGAAGACCTCTTTATTATTTAGCAAAATCATTTGAAATATATTATTCAAGAAGGATTAGTGGAATTGTTACTGTAACAGATAAAATTGCAAATAAGTTTAAAAGTTATGGAGTTAAGAGGATACAAATAATAAAAAACTATCCAATTTTATCATTAACTCAAACTCCAAATTTTGAAAGAGAAATTAATCCACCCCTTGCTTGTTATGTTGGAGGTTTAACTCCAATTAGAGGAGTTAAGGAAATGATTATTTCTTCTGCTAAGGCTGGAGTTAAATTAGTTCTTGCAGGTCCTTTTGATAGTGAAGATTATTTAAAAGAAATGCAATCTCTTCCAGAGTGGAGCAATGTAATATATATGAATTATATTTCTCATGAAGAACTATATGAAAAAGTTTATTCTAAATCTACATTAGGTTTAGTTCTTCTTCAATCAGCTCCTAATCACACATATTCAATTCCAATTAAACAATTTGAATATATGCAATCAGGATTACCAGTAGTTTCTACTTCTGCTGTTAAGTTTTGTGAAGAAATTACAAATGAAACAGGTTGTGGAATTGTTGTTAATCCATTAGATATAGATGAAATAACTAAAGCAATTAAGACAATAATTTCAGATAAAGAATTAGCAAAACAAATGGCTGAAAAAGGTTATAATGCAGTAAAAGACAATTATAACTGGTCTTCACAAGAAAAATTGCTTGTTGATTTCTATGAAAGTGGAATAAAGAAGAATTAATAAATATTATAGAGAATGAAACTACTAATACTTACACAATATTTTCCACCAGAAGTTGGAGCACCACAAAACCGTTTATATGAATTGGCTTTAAGATTAAAATCAAAAGGAATTGATATATCTGTTCTAACTGCTATGCCTAATTATCCTCAAATGATAGTTCATAAGGAGTATAAAGGAAAATGTTACTGCAAAGAAGATATGAATGGACTTAAGGTTCATCGTTCCTGGATTTATGTAAGTAAGTCAAAGTCTATAATTCCTCGTTTGCTAAATTATTTTTCTTTTGTTTTTTCTTCTCTATGGTTTGGACTTTTTAAAATAAAGAAACAAGACGTATTGCTTGTTGAATCTCCTCCTTTGTTTTTAGGAATAACAGCTTATTTGCTTTCAAGAGCAAAAGGAGCAAAGATGATATTTAATGTTTCAGACCTTTGGCCAGAAAGTGCAGAAAAATTAGATATAATAAGTAATAAGACACTTCTTTCAATGGCAACAAAATTAGAAGAGTTTTGTTACCGTAAGTCTTCTTTAATTACAGGACAAACCCAAGGAATAGTTAGAAATATAAATACAAGATTTCCAAATAAGAGGGTTTATTGGTTAAAGAATGGAGTTGATATTAAGTTTTATGATGTAAATAAAGCACAATCTGAATCAAATGCATGGAGAAAAGCCAATGGATATTCTGATGAAGATTTTATTTTATTTTATGGAGGAATAATAGGACATGCACAAGGCTTGGATATAATCCTAAATGCTGCAAAAATCTTAGAAGATAAGCCAAAGATTAAGTTTGTAATGCTTGGTTCAGGTCCTGAAAAAGAAAGATTATTAGCTCTAAAAGAAGAGCTAGAACTAAATAATCTTGAGTTTTATGATGCAGTTCCAAAAGCTAAGATGCAAGAAATAATTATGGATATGAATGCAACCATAGTTCCATTAAAGAGATTAGATTTATTTAAAGGAGCTATACCTTCCAAAATATTTGAAAACCTTGCACTAAAGAAACCTATCCTTTTAGGATTGGAAGGAGAAGCAAAGGAATTATTTATAGATGAAGGGAATTGTGGGTTAAGCTTTGAACCAGAAAATACAGAAGATTTAGTTAAGCAAATTTTAGTTCTATACAATAACCCAGAACTTTCAAAACAATTAGGAGAAAATGGATTAAAGTACGCCTCAGAAAACTTTAACCGAGATAAAATTGCAGAAGGATTATATGAAGAACTAAAGAAATTAAACTCCATATAATTTGAAAAAGATTAGCTCTTTTTGAATTTATATTAGCTTTAATTTGAAAAAGAAGGAGTTTATTTTAGAGTAAAGAAAGAATTTTAGAGATATGATTAAGATAATAACAATAATAGGGGCGAGGCCTCAGATAATTAAGGCTTCGGCTATTAGTAGGGCTATTAAGGAAAACTATAAGGATGATATTGAAGAAATAATTGTTCATACTGGACAGCATTATGATAATAATATGTCTGAGGTTTTCTTTACTGAACTTGATATTCCAAGACCTAAGTATAATCTTGCTGTTGGTTCTGGAAAACACGGTGAGCAAACTTCTAAGATGATTGAAGGGATAGAAAATATTTTGGAAGCCGAAAAGCCTAATGCTATTATTCTTTATGGAGATACTAATTCAACTCTATCTGGTGCAATTGCTGCATCAAAGATTCATGTTCCAATAGTTCATATTGAAGCAGGATTACGTTCTTTTGATAAGTATATGCCTGAAGAAATAAATCGTATTATGTGCGACCATGCTTCAACTCTTTTATTTTCTCCAACAAAGGCTGGATATAATAATTTAATTCGAGAAGGGTTTAGTACAGAAATTCATGAAAAGCCATGTATGAATAAACCAAATATTTATCATAGTGGTGATATTATGTATGATAATACTCTTCATTTCTCCAAACTAATTAAAGGTAGAGAAACTTCTCTTTTTCGATTTGGAAAAGATTTTATTCTTTGTACTATTCATAGAAATACTAATACTGATGATCCAACTCGTCTTAAACCAATATTTAAAGCTATTCAAGAAATAAGTAAAACTCAGAAGATAATACTTCCACTTCATCCAAGGACAAAGAAGATGATACCTATTACTTTGGGAGAAAGCTTTGCCAGAGAAATTGAAAATAATTCAAATATAGAAATTATAGATCCTGTTTCTTTCCTTGATATGATATATCTTGAAACTAATTCAAAACTAATCCTTACTGATTCTGGTGGTGTTCAAAAAGAAGCATATTATCTTGAAAAACCTTGTGTTATACTTCGTCCTCAAACAGAATGGATAGAAATTGTTGAATGTGGGAATGCAGCTATTGCTGATGCAGACTATGATATTATAGTTTCAACAGTAAAGAATTATATAAAGACTCCCCCAAAGGCATATCCAAATATATTTGGTGATGGAAATGCAGCTAAGTTTATGTGTGGAGTTATGCTAAAATGTTTATAAGATGAGAACAATAGAAGAACTACAAGAAATAGCAATAAAGACAATTGAACAGGAAAACTTTTTAGCCTCTCCAAAGAATCTTTATGAACCTATTGATTATGCCATGCACCAAGGAGGGAAAAGGATACGTCCACTACTTGCTCTTATGGCATCAGAGCTTTTTTCTGGAGATATTGAAAAGGCAAAACCAGTAGCAATTGCAATAGAAGTCCTTCATAATTTCACTCTTTTGCATGATGATATTATGGATAAATCTCCTTTAAGAAGAGGTAAGCCAACGGTTTATAATAAATATGATACCAGTGCAGCAATACTTTCGGGAGATACAATGTATTCCTTAGCATGCAAATACCTTCTTCGCTCAGAAACAAAGCTTATCCCTGATTTAATGGAATGTTTTACACAAGGCATAATAGAAGTTTTTCATGGACAAGCCTACGATATGGAATTTGAAGAAAGAAATGATGTAAGGATTGAAGAATATATAGAAATGATACGTCTTAAGACAGGAGCTTTACTTGCCTCTGCCCTTAAACTTGGAGCAATTACTGCCCTTGCAGATAAAAAGGATATGGATTATCTTTATAATTTTGGATTAAATATTGGTATAGCCTTCCAGTTGCAAGATGATATATTGGATTGCTGGAGTAATTTGGAAGATTTTGGAAAGGTAACAGGAACGGATATTGCAGATAATAAGAAGACTTTCCTTTATTTAAAATCTCTTGAACTTGCAGACAAGGATGATAAAGAGGTTTTAACAAAATATTTCTCCTCTACCAACTTCGACAAAAAGGAAAAAGAAGACGCCATTAAAGCAATTTACCACAAACTCAACCTAAAACAAATTGCACAGCAGCTTATGCAGGAATATAATAATAAGGCAATGGAAAGTTTGGATAAGATTGGAGTAGATAATCAAAGGAAACAAAACCTGATTAGCTTTGCAAACAAGTTAATGCACAGAAATAAATAATCAGAATACTCTTCAAAACCTTAAAGTCCTTAATATCCTTAAGGGCTTTAATTTTTCATAAACGAATTATAAGCTTTTCCAGAATTCAGATAAGGATATTTTGTCCTAAGACAATGATATTTTGTCTCACGATAAGAATATTCTGTCCTAAGACTTTATTATTATGGTCTGCAAATCCGATTTTGAAAGTTTGCAAGTCCGACTTTTGGTATGTAAAAGTCGGACTTTTATATAGTGAAAGTCGGACATTGATGGTATAAAAGTCGGACTTGCACACCAAAACTTCTTTATCTTAATCCAAAATATCCTTATTAAATTTCTAAATATCTTTATTATATTACACAAAACTCCTTATCTTTGCTCCAAATTATGCAAAAATTGGTTCGTATAATCTTAAATCAAATATATTATGCCATTAAGATATTACAGGAAAAAGCGTAAGGTCAACATCAATGGAGTTACTGTTGAGAAATTTATTGCTGAATTGGATAAGCAGGAAACCATTGGTATTGAAAAAATTGCTGAGGTGATAGAGAAAAACTCTACCTTGTCAAAAGGAGATTTGATAAATGCCTTCTATCAAATGCTTGATGTTGCCGAAACTTTTCTTTTGGAAGGGCATAAGGTTGATTTTTCGCCTTTTGGAACCTTTACTCCATCAATAAATGCCTCTGCATGTGACTCCCCTGAGGAAATTACTACCAAAACAATAAAGAGATTATATCCAATCTACAAACCTTCAGTGTATCTGAAAGAGAAATTTAAGCAGGCAGAGTTCCGTTTAGGAGACAATAAGGTTAGAGAAGTTAAGAAAAGGAAAAAAGACTAAGGAATTTTAACCTTTTAGGGGCTTAGGTATTGGATAAAATTGTAAATTCGCAGCAAGAAAAAAATAATAAAATAAAAGATATGAAAGATTTTAATAAGGAGTTTAAGCTATACGCTACAAAACACAGAAATATTAATAGCATAACCTATGAAAGATATGCTTCACATTTTCAAAAGAGTGCTTACATTAACCCAACAATTATTGAAGAACGTCAGTTAAATATTGCTCAAATGGATGTATTTTCCCGTTTGATGATGGAAAGAATTATATTTTTGGGAACAGCAATTGATGATGATGTTGCAAATATTATTCAGGCACAGCTATTGTTTTTGGAAAGTGTGGATTCATCAAGAGATATACAAATATATTTAAATTCTCCAGGGGGATATGTTCATGCTGGATTGGGAATTTATGATACCATGCAATACATTCGTCCAGATGTAGCAACAATATGCACAGGTCTGGCAGCATCAATGGGTTCTGTTTTGCTATGTGCAGGAGCAGCAGGCAAACGTTCAGCCCTTGAACATTCAAGAGTTATGATTCACCAACCACTTGGAGGAGCTGAAGGACAAGCATCAGATATTGAAATAGCAGCAAGAGAAATAATTAAAACAAAGAAAGAACTCTATAGCATAATCTCTAAGCATTCTGGACAAACCATAGAAAAAGTAGAAGAAGATGGCGACAGAGATTTTTGGTTAACAGCAAAGGAAGCCAAAGACTACGGAATGATAGATGAAATTTTAGTAAGAAATGAAAAATAAAAGCTAATTCATTTCTGAATTCATATCAAATTGAAAATCCTAATAATAATATAGTGCGGGATGTATTCTATCCCGCACTATATGAATAGAGACATAATATTGTTATAATATGTTAAAATAAATTAAGTGTACAATATTTTGTTGTATGTTTGTCCTTGATTAAAATTAATTTCTTATGCAAAAAAAACTTATTTTAACAGTGGTTTCTCTGTTCTTTTCATGTATTTTGTATTCACAAACAAATTTTAGTTTTGATTACGATGCTAATGGTAACAGAATAAAGAGGGAGGTTATAGTTATACCTTCCAAAATGGCATATTCTCAAATGCCTAATGATAGTATTGTTGATGATAAAGCAACAATCAATATAATTGAGAGAGATGATATAAAAATCTATCCAAATCCAACAAAAGGTGATTTAAACATAGAATTGAATACAACTTCTGATATTCAGAAAATACAAATAAACATAATTAGTATAAAAGGTCAACTACTCTATAATACAGATGTAGTGCAAAGAGCTTATAATTTAGATTTGTCTTCGTTTGCACAAGGAGCATATATCTTAATAATGCAAGTTAATGATAAAAAATATGAGTGGAAAATAATAAAAGAATAGTACTATGAATAAGAAGACATACTTTTTAATATTAAGCTTAGCTATATTTTCTTTTACTAAAATCTTTTCTCAAGACACATCAAAATCATTAGGAAAAATAGAAGGAAATATAGATGTATCAGCAACAGGAGGAGCAGTATATACTATTCCAATAGCAGTACCTCCTGGAACAAAAGGAATGCAGCCAAATATTACTTTAACCTATAATAGTCAAGCAGGAATAGGAATGATGGGGAAAGGTTGGAACATTAGTGGCTTATCAGCAATTTCAAGAGGAGGAAAAACATTTTATCATGACAATAAAAATGAAAAGATAAAATTTGACGACACAGACCATTTTATATCAGATGGGATGACATTAATTCCTGTTAATGGTAGTAATGGAGCAGAAGGCACTGAATACAGAACAGAAATAGAATCATATGTTAGGTTTTATTCAAGAGGCAGAATAGGCAATAGTCCAGAGAGATTTGAAGCACAAATGAAGAATGGAAGTATTGCAGAATATGGATCAAGTCCAAATTCTCGATATAATACATTAGAAAGAAATAATAATGCATTAGAAATAACTGAAGAACCACTTACATGGAATATCTCTAAGATTACAGATGAATTTGGAAACTATATGACCTTTACATATATTAACAATTCAACCACAGGAGATTTCTTAATATCAGAAATAAAGTATACAGGTAATGTAGCAGCCAATCAGGCACCATATAATAAAGTTGTATTTGAATATGAGGATTATGCTAATTTTGTCCCTTATTATTTTGATGGGGTACAATATCGTAAAACTAAAAGATTAAAAAGAATAAAGACATATGTAGAAAATGATCAATTAGTAAAAACATATGAGATATTTTATGGCACAAATACATTAAATTCATTATTTTCTGTTTCAGAAATAAAAGAAATAAATGATGTAGGAGAAGAATTAAATTCAACAAAATTTAATTGGGATTTATCAGATATTTGGACATTTGATAATAATAGCACGGTTAATGGATTGAATTTTGATGATTTTAATGTGAATATGCCAGCAAATACTAAAGCTAAATTTGCTGTTGGAGATATTGATGGAAATGGATATACTGATATAGTAGTTATTGGTAATAGAGCAGGTAATGCTGAGGGGTTAAAGATATATTATTATAAAAATGATGGAGGTAGTTTTGATTTGTTGAAAGAAGATGCATGTTCTGATCTTATATCTAATTTTGTTAATAATGGGTCGAATTATTTTAAGTTTTTAACACTAATTGATTGGGATAAGGATGGTAGAGATGAATTATGGTGTTTTTATAATATGGAATTTAGAATTTATAAGTGGGATGATATTAATAATACTTTTAAAAAGATAAGTCAATTTAGTGATGGAGGATATCTAAATACGATGCAAGGTGGCTATTTTTATGGCAATTCAATTGTAGGATATCCTTTTACTGAAATAAATGGAGATGGTATTATAGATTTGTTAAGAGTATCTGTATATCCAGGTTATTTTTATTATAGATTTGGAAATTATGATGGTAGTCTCAACCCTATTAATAATAATGGAGGAAGTAGTCAGCCATCTTTAGCATCATTAGATTTAAATGCATGCAGAATATTAACAGGAGATGTTAATGGTGATGGCATGAGTGACATAATATATTTTCTTCAAACTGTAGTTCGTGTAAGCTTAGCAAATGGTAATGGTTTTGATCCTCCTACTGTTTGGAGTACAAACTTTACTGCTAATGACAGTTGGACTAAAGCAAATGATATACAAATAGTAGATATTAATGGTGATGGAATGGCTGACATTGCGGGATTTGGTAATGCACAATTTATTGTTCATCTTTCTAATGGTAAGTCTGGATTTGTAGAAGCAAGTTCTTATTTCTTTGATGTTCCTCCATATAATAGTGCTTATCCTGCTAGTACTATTCCAGATGCGAGTTATTGTCCTAATTATTTTCTTGATTTAAATAATGATGGATTAATAGATATATTAAAATTCACGCTTTTCAATACTTATTGCTATTTAAATACAGGAAATTCCTTTGTTATGACACATAATTCAAATTTATGCTCAGGAAAATATAAAGAAGCTTCACCAAGGATAATTTCTGATTTTAATGGAGACAAGCTTGCAGATATAATGCAAATATCACAAAATGGATCAACAAAAATATATTATGGAGGGAAAAACGACAATATACTATTAAATACAATTACTGATTCTTATAATAATAAGATAGCAATAAACTATAATTTTTATCGAAATTCATATTATGGACAAGAATTTTCTTACCCGTTTGGAACTATATCTACTATAGAATTAGTTAATAATGTTAAATACATTTCTATGAATAATATAGTTTCAGATAAACAATATGTCTTTAAAGAATCTGTGTATAATTATCGAGGAAGGGGAAATCTAGGATTTAGAAATTTAGAAATCAAAGATTTGATAAATCAAACGACAACTTGTAAATATTTTGTATTAAATTCTAACGTTGCATTTTTATTGCCTCTCTGTGATACATTTAGATATGATCTTATTTCAGATAAATATATTTCTACTGCCTATACTTTTGATATATCAAATATTAATAATTTCAAAATAAATAAGACTAAAGAAATTATTACAGACTTGTTTGGTCTTAATAAGAATGAGACATTATGGGATTATGATTTAAATGGTAATATTACTAAAGAAACTAAAACCATTTTTGATATTAATAATATTCTTAATAATAATCAAACGACGAAAATAATTGCTTACACATCAGTAGGAAATTATAATTTTAAAATTTCAGGAATAGGGACTACTATTAGAAAAGGTAGAGTTATTGAAAAAGTTGATTCTACAAAATTTGAGTATAATGGTAATAAATTGACACGGCAACGTAAAATATTTACGAATGATACTTTAAATTATGATATTGAATATGATATTACTCAATATGACTTTTTTGGTAATCCTAAAAAGATATATCATAAAACAATAAGACCAAGTATGATAAGACCAACGACATTATCATATGATAGTAAAGGTAGATGGATACTAACAGAAGTAAATCATTTAAACAATGTTACCTCTTACATTTATGAGCCCAAATATGGAAATTGTATTCAAAAAACAGTAAAAGGAGCTACTTCAAAATATGAATTTAATAATTGGGGAAAACTTGTAAAAACTACTTCTCCTGAGGGAGATACAATTAACATAACTTATTTATGGGATAATTCAATTCCTGATGCATTGTATAAAATACAGACAATATCCAATATAACAGGTTCAAGTTATAAAATTTATGACTACCTTGATAGAGAAATTCAATCATACTCTAATAGAGATAATCTTAATGGTGTGTTCTATGATACACGTTATAATATAAAGGGATTATTATTGAAAAAGTCGCAGCCTTTTACTTCTACAACAACAGAGAATAATAAAATATGGACAGAGTATACGTATGATAATAGAAACAGAATATTAACAGAAACAGGAAGTTTAATAGATAATCAATATACTTATAATGATGGCAATAATTCAATCTCCATATTTAATAATCTAAATTCTTCTACATCAACAAAACAATACGATTATCTAGGGCGTGTAATTAAAGCAACAGATGCAGGAGGAGAAATAAATTATACTTATACTCTTTCTGGTAAGATTACAAAAATAGTATCTAATAATAACACTACTACAATATTGTATGATGAGGCGGGAAATAGAAAAAGTTTAACTGAACCAAATAGTGGAACTATTGCCACCTGGTATAATGGTTTTGGAGATATTACAGTAAATTGTGATAATAAAAGCATAGTAACACGAAATAATTATAATACGAAAGGGCAGCTTGTAAGTAAAATTATAAGTGATAACACTGATTCACAAATTTCCAATTATACTTACTTTACATCTGGCGAAATCTCTTCAATAGGATTGTTGTCATCGGTAATAACTAACACTCCTAATTGCACAATAAGTTACCAATATGATAATCTAACGAGGTTAAAAAAAGAGACTCAAATAATAGATGGGCATAGTTTTGTTAAGGATATTACATATAATAATAAAGGACTTGTTTCAGAAGTAAAATACCCAAGCTATGATAATATAGACGCAAACAGGATAAGAATACAATACACTTATAATAATAGAGGAAAATTATCTCAAATAAATAAAGATCAAAACATGCTCTGGCAGTTAGGAAGTTGTAATGAATTAGGGATGCCCTATAGAGTTACTTATGGGAATAATACAGGAACAAAATTTCAATATGATGAGAATTATCAACTAAAAGCTATTACCTCAGGAACATTAGTGGAACCGTTACCTAATGTTCCAGGACAACCTTTTGAACCACGACCTTTAGGAATTTTAATTTCTTTGCCTCCTGCATTTATGGATGTTAGTAACAACATTCAGCGATTGTATTATGGATATAATAATAATGGGCTTATGAATTATAGAGCAGATTCAATTACTAACCAAAAGGAAATTTTTAATTATGATAATTTAAATAGACTAACTTCAATAACTCTTCCTAATCAAATATCTTTACTTGCAAAACAAACTGATATTAATTATAATAATATTGGGAATATACTAATCAAAGATGATGTAGGAGAATATAATTATTCTATTAATAATCCAAATGCAGTTACAGGAATAGAAAATAGCTATAATGGAGCAATTCCTTATCCCTTAATGATGCATACAATAAATACAGAAGAATTAAATACGACTTATAATATTTTCAACAAAATATCAAACATTACGCAAGGAAATAAAGAATTATCATTTATCTATAATCCATATCAACAAAGAATTAAAACCATATATAAAGAAAACAATGCTATCACTAAAACAAAATATTTTGTAGATGATTATGAATGTATTATATCTCCAAATGGGAATGTAAAAGAACTTGTTTATATACCTACTCCTTATGGAGCAACAATAATAGATGTTAAGGAAAATATATCTAATAATGTAACCGATAGTATTTATTATATATTAGTCGATCATTTGAGAAGTTATGATGTTGTTGTTAACCAACTTGGACAAGTCAGAGAACGATATAGCTTTGATGCTTGGGGTAATAGACGTATGGCAACAAATTGGGGGATAAAAGATCAATCTGCTAATCATTTGTTTGATAGAGGTTTTACAGGACATGAACATTTAGATTGTTTTGAACTAATTAATATGAATGGAAGATTGTATGATCCAGTACTTGGACGATTTCTTTCTCCTGATAATTTTGTTCAAGTCCCGGATTTTACACAAAGCTTTAACAGATATTCTTATTGTTTAAATAATCCATTAATGTATACCGATCCTTCTGGAGAGTGGTTCGGTATTGATGATTTAGTTATTGCAGGTGCAGGATTTATTTTTAATTATGTTGGTTACGGAATCTCTAATGATGATTGGGGGTTAAATGCTATTGGGGCAGGAGCTTTAGGGGCTGTAAGTGCATGGATAGGATTTAACACAGCAGGAATGGCAACAGGAGCACTAAACTCAAATACATGGATGCAAATTGGTTGTATGGCAGTCAATACTGTGGGTAATAGTTTAATGCCTCCAATGACAATACCATTAGGTGAAAATGCAGGTCTCAATTTATCTGTTGGAATAGGATTGGGAGCAAATGGAAAACTAACTGTAATTAATAGCTTGAATTTTTATAGTACTGATGGCGATGGAAATACTTCAATTTATTTTGGATTAGGAGCTAGTGAAGGATTTACTTCTTATGGAGGAGGATTTACAATAGAAGGATATGGAGCATCTTATTATAGTACTTTATATACAGGAAATTATGCACAAACAACAGGTAGATTGACTCTCAATTTTGATAAAGTTTCTTTTAGTTTGGAAAACGATTTTCTCTCAGGAACTGGAGATAAATGGAGGACAAATGCATTTGAATTATCTGTAGGAGAGTTCGTCTTTGGAGGGAATATTTTTACAAATGCTGGAGAAGCGGAAAATACAAAAATTGATGGGACGCTTGATATTGATACAAAGGCATTATCTCCAATTTATGGAGCAAATAGACCTAAAGGAGATAAACCCATGGGAGCTTGGAAGATTGGTAAAGTTTATTCTAGTCCTTTATGGGTAGGTTACAAAAAAGGAAACTTTGTTACAAAAATAGGTTACAGTCATAAAGTATTTCAGGATTTAACTCAAAATGGAGTTCATAAATGGGTGCCTTTTGGAAGACAACAGTATTATTTAGATTATTCAGAATTTAAAACAGGTTTTTATAATTATTCTGGTTATAATAACCCTTATTCCTTATATTAATATTTTAAAATTGATTGAATATGAAAAATATATTTATAAGCGCTATAATGTGTTTTATCCTTTTTAGTAGTTGTGCACCTATGTCATATAGGTATGTTAAAAGTTATAGCTCAAACAAGTTCGATAGGTGTACAGGATTAGATACATTAATTAACATTAATGGATATTATAGATTACTAGAGAATAATGATACAATAAATATGATTTTTTTTAATGATGGGACTTATATAGAAAGGTTTGATTTAGAAAATTTACTTATTGAAAAAGATAGAAACGAAAAAAAACATTTACTTGGTTATTATGGTATTTATAATATTGTTTCTGATACAATAAAAATAGAATTGATTTCTAAAGGTTCTTTGAATATGATGTCTTCAATAAGAATGGTTTGGTATATAATAAAAGACAAAGAAACATTAGAACATATTTACTCAAATGGCTTATATTTTACTGATAATGGCTCTTATAATTATAAAGAATTCTTTCCTGCTAAAAATAGTTATGCTAAATTTAACCTCTTAAACGAACTTCCTTCAAATGAATGTAGACTTAAAAAAGATAAATTCTTTTGGGAAGATAAAAAAGAATGGAAGGAATATATGGATAGTTTGAAATTAAAGAAGAAGAATAAGAAATAGAAGAGAAGCTTGTTTTGCTATAGTCATAAAGTATTTCAGGATTTAACTCAAAATGGAGTTCATAAATGGATGCCTTTTGGAAGACAACAGTATTATTTAGATTATTCAGAATTTAAAACAGGTTTTTATAATTATTCTGGCTTTAAGAACCCTTATTCTTTTTATTAATCATGAAAAAAATATTATTAATATTAATAACAACTATTCTTTTCAGTGGTTGTGTAGGAATTAGTACTTATAATAATTTAAAAACTGAGTATTCTTATTTGAAATTTAACAACAAGCCTAATAAGACAAAGGGGTTATTTAATATAAATGGCTGTTATAAAGAAACTGATAATAATAATTTTACCTCCTACTTTATGCTTTTTGAAGATGGTTCTTATACTCATCAAGTGTTTTTTGATACAAATAACAATATTATTGGGTATTCGACAGGAGGCGTATATCAACTATATGGAGACACTATTATAGTGCAGATGATAAATAAAGGTGTTGGTTTAACAGTATCTTCTTATGCTGAAATATGGTTTAAAATAATTGATAAAAATACATTGAAATTAATTTATTTTGCAATGGAAACTACCACCGTAGAAAATTATAAATCCATATCTTATTTAAATCCATATGATCTTTCAAAATATAAAAGTCTCTATGCTACATTTATTCCATTAGATTCAATACCTGAATTTAACAATGGACTTAAGAAAGATAAATTCTTTTGGGAAGACGAAAAGGAATGGAAAGAGTATATGGATAGTTTGAAATTAAAGAAGAAAAAGAATGAATAACCAATCTGTCATAAATGGACTAACTGCCACTACAATCAGTAGGAGAAAACATTCAGAAATGTGTATATTTGGTCGTGCGGGATATTAACTATCCCGCACTTCTTTATTATAAGGATTTTTAATCCGCAAGATGAAACAATATTAAAAGAATATAAATATATAACAGATGATTTAAAAGAAATCGTTAATTTTGCGGGAAATAAATAGAAGATAGTTTATGAATAAATTGAAACAAAATTTGGAAAATGAAAGATAAAAGTCTCTTAAGTATAGGAGTTATAATGATTTCTATCCTAATTTCTTTTAATTCTTTTTCGCAGGAAAAGATTCTTTCAAAGAAGATTGTCTATGAGGTTAAGATTATGAACTCTCGTATTGAGCAGTCTGTGAAAAAGGATTCCATTGTTTATGATTATTTGGTTGATAAGAGGTTTTGGTGGCAAACAATTGATACAATAATTTCTCAAGTTAAATCAAAGAAACTTTATTTTAAGACTTCAGAGAGAGAAAACCTTGTTTTTGATTCCATAAAGAAAGATTTGCAAAAGAAATACTTAGCCTGCTTTAAGGATACTTTAACTGATAAGAAATTTCAAAAGCTTTTGGAAGAAGAAATCAGGGCAATTAAGTTTGAAGAAGAATGGACTTATAATCCTCAAACAATGTTAATCAATAAGAAAGTTATTGGCTACAACCCAATAATCACAAGAGATTCTGTTGTTCTTCAAGATGAAGACCTTGTCCCTAAGGAATTTTTCCGTTTTGAGCTTGGTTGGATATATCCAAGTCTTAAGCCAGAGCTGAAAGACACTCTTTGTGTTGTGAGAAACATTCATTTCACAATACCAATTTATAATAAGACTCCATATCACTGGTGGGATTCACATCTTGAACCAGAGTATTCACTTCCATATTTTGAATCATATATGCAAAAGGCAGAGCAGGGACAGATTAAGGTTTATGCTCAACCCAATTCAACTGAAAGCTACACAAGAGCTGAGATTATCAAACGCAAGCAGTTTGAGATGATGACTACAATAGATACACAAGATATTTATGGTAATGATGTTCCAAAGGATACTATTATAAAAGGTAACTATAATACTGATAATTTGGACTATTTACGCTTTGGTGATGAATGGTATTTTGATATTCCATCTTCACAATTTGTTAAAAACGTAAATTATCTTTCTCCAATGATTCAAATTATAGGAATGGATGGAGGTCTCAGGGGTTTAATGCCAATTTATTATTTGAGGAGGAGGTAAGATGAAAAGATTTATAATAATTATTTTTGCTTTAACAATATCATTCCTTGGATATGCTCAACAACCAACATATTCAATAGAATACGAATACCATAATGTTGGAGTTTTTAATCCTGAATGGGAAATATACCATAGTTTAAATCCAAAGAAATTTGAACATATTACTGGATATTATAGAGAAGAACTTGCAAAGATTATTTTTAATGCAGTTAGTTCAAAGCAGGTAAAGATATATGACCAGAGAAAAAGGGAAATATCTATTGATACTGTTTTGAATCGTATTATTGAGTTTGAGAAACGAGAATTTGGACACACTTTAAAGAGAGATTCTGTTTTCAAATTTATTTATCCATATATATCTACCTATTCTTTTGAGGAATTTGTAAAATATGACTTCAAAACTCTTTCATTGGAGAAGACCATAAAGGCTTATTGTCCAACACTGGTACGTTATAAGAGTTTTACTGATACTAAGGTAGATACAGTAAGGTTAGAGCTATTTTGGATATTTCCACAAGATGAGGTAGTGGAGGAAGATAATAAGAAAAATCAAACAATAAAAGATGATTATTTTAATATTCCTGATACTGTTATTTCACTTCAACCACTAAAATATCCAGTTCAAAATCCATACACAACATCTCTTTTCTATAAAGCAAAAAATAAGGATGCAAGTATAGTAAGGGCTGATGGTTCAAAGTTTAATGCTCCAAAGGAAGTTGATGATTTGTTTATTTTGAAATCAACTGTTTATATTGAAAATGAAGAAACTGGAGTTGAAGAAAAGAAAGAAGTAACCTCAGATATTATTCCAGAGGATATAACACATATTCGTTTGGGAGAATTATGGTCAATAAATAGGAATAATCTTCAAATTAAAAAGCAGGTTAAGTATATTATCCCACTTTATGTTTATGATGATAAAGGATTTAGGCAACTTGGAATTAGAATAAGATGAACGAAAAACTTTCCCTTAGCGGATTAAATAGAATAGGTGTAGAAGAGTTTAAGAAAAAGGAGAAAAATCCAATTGTTATTGTGCTTGACAATATAAGAAGTATGAATAATGTTGGTTCTGTTTTTAGAACTTCAGATGCATTTCTTCTTGAAAAGATATTTCTTTGTGGCATAACTCCCAAACCACCTCACAGAGAAATACAAAAAACAGCACTTGGAGCAACTGAAACTGTTGATTGGGAATATAAACCTTCAACCTTTGATGCAATTGATGAGCTAAAAAGCAAAGGATATTTAATATATTCAATTGAACAAGCAGTTGGAAGCATTATGTTGAATGATTTTATTTTCCCAAAACAGGAAAAAGTAGCTATTGTTTTTGGTAATGAAGTTGAAGGAGTAGATCAGGAAATAATTAATATTTCTAATGGTGTTATTGAAATTCCACAGTTTGGAACTAAGCATTCGTTGAATATTTCAGTAAGTGCAGGAATAGTTATATGGGACTTATTCAATAAATTACAATAATTATTTGAAAAAAAAGTCAAATAAATTTGGCAGTAAAGAAAAACATTGTATCTTTGCACTCGCTTTTAAGGGGTCTTTTAAAGATAAAATTGGTTCGGTAGTTCAGTTTGGTTAGAATACATGCCTGTCACGCATGGGGTCGCGAGTTCGAGTCTCGTCCGGACCGCTAAAAGTTAAACAATAATAAAGCATTGATATTTTATATCAGTGCTTTTCTCTTATTTAGACACTTTGTTATTTATTCAATGGGCTTGGTTTGGTTTTGACAGCAAGGTAAATGGGTAAGTAAGCATGCAGGCACACGTAATAAATGCCTTAAAAAAGGTTACACACAAATTAATTGGCGAAGAATCTTACGCTTTTGCTGCTTAATCGAAGTTTAGTAGATTAGCTTAATCTGTATCAAGGATATGGAGCAAAACGTTCCTCCACGACCCATTCTCTATGGTCAAAGATAAAGGGACGCACGCAAAATAGAGATAGTTTTTGAGTATCTTCGGCTCAATTACGAAATTTAAGAAGATAAGGCAGGACTTAGGGTGTCTTTCTCCTTTTCTTGCACTAAAACCAAAGAAAGAATAAGCATGTAGAAAGTTTATTTGTTTCTTGTTTGGACCAGGGTTCGACTCCCTGCAAGTCCACTTCTTTGTTTCAGTAACTACTGATTTTTATTTTCGTCAAGAGATTTTCTCAGATTTGTTAATCTATATCTAAACTTACATATCTCTTTTTATTCAAATAAAATTTATTTTTCATTGCTAATTAATATTTATTGATAGAGTACGTTAATATTGTAGATGTAAAAATAATTCTTTAGGTAATTATGAACAAAAATAATATTGAAAATAAAGAAAGTATTTTGGAGATAAGCAGGATTGGTTTTCAATGGGAAATGGGAAATCCTTTTATATTCTGCGCTCATCATAATGATGCTTTTCCAAAAGGAAATAAAAATCAAGGACCTGATGTTTCATTAAGAGGAAGAAATATTGGTAGCGATTTCTCCAACAAAGATGGATTCAGTATGTACCATGGAGATATTGTTCCTGGCTTCCCTATGCATCCACATAGAGGTTTTGAAACTGTTACCATCGTTTTGAAAGGGATTATTGACCATTTTGATTCTCTTAAGGCTCATGGGCGTTATTCAAATGGAGATGTTCAATGGCTAACAACAGGAAAGGGATGTCAGCACTGCGAAATGTTCCCCCTTGTCAATCAAGATAAGGATAATCCTTTAGAGCTTTTTCAAGTATGGCTAAATTTGCCAAAGAAAGATAAGTTTTGTGAACCTAACTATAAGATGCTTTGGGCAGAAGATATTCCAGTTTTTGATGTAGTAGATGAAAACAATGATAAAACAACCATTAAACTAATTTCAGGAAGCTTTGAGGGGAGAGTAGGATTGGAGCCAACTCCAAACTCTTGGGCATTTGATAAAAATAATAAGGTTGGTATAGTTTTAATAAATATGAATCCAAATGCCAAACTAACCATTCCTAAGGGAACAAAAACTATGTCAAGAAATCTTTATTTCTATCAAGGAGAAGGAAGTATTGAAATTGAAAACAAAAATATTCCATCCTCAAACAGAATTAGACTTAATGCTGAATTTGAAACTCAAATAACTAATAAAGATAAGGAATCATTTATTTTGCTTCTTGGAGGAGAAAGAATTGATGAGCCCGTTGTTCAATATGGTCCTTTTGTAATGAATACTCAGGAAGAAATATATCAAGCAATTCAAGATTACAGAGAAACAGAGTTTGGGGGATGGCATTGGGATAGAACAGATCCAGTTCATCCAATAAGCTCAGGAAGATTTGCAACTTATATTGACGGAAAAGAAGAGGTGAGAAATTAAGCTTGTAAATAACATTATTTTTGAGAGTTACCGAGCCTTAATATTAAATTAACATACACTTAATATCAAATTAATTTTTAAGGGGTAATTCCTGTATAATTTTGCTACTTCTTTAAACAAAAAGTCGGAATTATGTTTGGAATGGACTCTTCTATTTTTATTCTCTTCATCGCTTGTATATTATGCGCTGTAATATTTGAATTTATTAATGGTTTTCATGATACAGCCAATGCAGTTGCAACAGTAATTTACACAAGAACTTTAAAACCTCGAATAGCTGTTCTATGGTCAGGATTATGGAATTTCTTAGGAGTATATCTTGGAGGAATAACTGTTGCAATGACAATTATGCACCTATTACCTCTTGATGTATTGATAGAACAATCAATGAGTTTAAGTATTTCTCTTATACTCACTTTACTTATAACAGCAATAATCTGGAATATTGGCACTTGGTATTTTGGACTTCCCTGTTCAAGTTCTCATACATTAATAGGTTCAATATTTGGAGCAAGCTTGGCCTTAGCATATGTTACAAATACTGGAGTTGCAAATTTGCCATGGAAGAAATTGGAAGAAGCTGGATTGTCTTTATTGGTATCTCCACTTTTTGGCTTCTTTATGGCAATGGTAGTAATGTTTTTGTTTGGAGTTTTTGTTAAAAAGAAACGTTTCTTTGCTCAAGTAAATAAAGATAAAAAGCCTCCATTTTTAGTAAGATTGACATTAATATTGACTTGTACATCAGTAAGTTTTGCTCATGGTTCAAATGATGGACAAAAAGGAGTTGGCTTAATGATGATAATTCTAATTTGTTTCTTGCCAACCAAATTTGCAATTGACCCTGATAAAAATCCTGCTTCAATGGGAGGAAATATAGATCATATTGCATGGGTGTATAATAAAGTTGATTATTCAGCCATACCTGCAAGTGATACTGCTCTTGTGAACAAATCAAAACATAGTATAGTTAGACTTAAAGAAATATCTACAATTCTTAGTAACCCTGAAGAAAATACTCATAAATATAATTTTGAAATCAGAAAAAACATATTAATCCTTGAATCTGCATCAAAGGCTATTATAGATTCTGAATCTACAGATTCAAGAGCAAGTGAAGAATTGAATAAAAACATTAAGCAATTAAAATCTTATACAGAGTTTGTTCCGTGGTGGGTGATTCTTATTGTATCTGTTTCCTTAGGACTTGGGACCATGATAGGATGGAAGAGAATAGTTGTTACTATTGGAGAAAAAATAGGTAAAAAACATTTGAGTTATGCTCAAGGAGCAAGTGCAGAAATTGTTGCAGCAAGTACAATTGCAGCATCAACAATGTTAGGTTTGCCGGTAAGCACAACCCATGTTTTATCTTCAGGTATTGCAGGCTCAATGGCATATAGAGGAGGGATAAAGAATATTCAAATGGATACAGTAAAAAGTATACTTTTGGCTTGGGCTTTAACAATTCCAGTAGCAGTAATTGTATCTGGAGGTTTGTTTATGTTAATAAATTGGATATTACACTAATCTATTTCTAAATCACTATTATATTTAAAAATCTACATAGAGAAAAGTAGATAAGCATTTAGTATTTTAAGAATAGAATCCAATCCCAATCTTCAGGGTTTCCAACTCCAACGCTTGGGGTGTAAAGGAAAAGTTTTACAGTAGCATCAGGATTGGAACGTAAATAATCTCTAACCTTCACTAAACCTTGAACAGAAGACCAAATTGGAGAATAATCATAATCTGTATTTTGAGGATTAAAGACATTTTCAAACCCTCCTCTTGGAATATAATAATCGCAAGTTAAAACATGATCAAAATCACTTGCAGGAAGAATGTTTTGAGGATAATTAATATGTCCTAGTCCCATCCAAATTATATCTCCATCAAAGATTACTTCATCCAATTCTTCATAAATCAATTTAATATTCCCAAAATCTCCTGGAGGAGAATATTCAGTTCTAATTGTAAAGTTTTCAGAGGTTTGAGAAAACAACAATTCTTTTCCACCTTCAAAATGATTTGTTAAATAATCAACCTTAAGCATAAGTATTTTAGATCTATGATGTCTCTCTAACTCCTCACAAGAAGAAAATAACAAGATACTTAAGGAAGCAATAATAACAATTGTAATTGAAAAATGCTTAAATTTTAAAATACTTGCTTTCATAAACTGCATATTTACTGTTAATTGAAAATTTGATTTTCAAACTATCAAACTTTTAAAATACAAAGATACATTCAAATAAAGTAAAAGTCAAGCAATAAAGTTTAAATGTAATTCCAACTCCTTATTATATTTTAATGAAACGCTGTTTTAATTTTTTCTTTCTTCGTTTTATTTTACTGAAATAAGGTTTTATTTTCATTAAAGCATCATTGTTACTTTTGCCTTAAAAAAACATCAATCAAAACTGAAAATATATCAGTCATATTTTTATTTATATCCCTTATATTTTTATTTTTGATTGATTTATTTTTCATTATGATTGACGTTTTTCCGATAACCCTTTATAGAAATTTACTAACAATTTTTTTTAAAAATTTATCTTGTTAAGTTTTTAACCTGTTAAAAATACCTATATATTTAACAAGTTAACAAGAGTTAATAGTTAATGGGTAACCCCCAATATTTTTATATTGGGGGTTACCTCAATAACTTGCTATTAAATTTATTGTTACATAAGTTAATTAGAGATTAAGCTGTAAATTTGCTGTTTAAATCTTATAATCTTCAGAACTAATAGAATTAATATTGTCAAATATGAATAATATAAAGAAATATGATGTTATGATAGGAGGGATATTTGCCTCGCTAACCATAGCTTTTTTAATAATGTCAATCAAAAATGAAGTATTCTTTAATTGGATATTTGAAAGGCATCAAAACATTTTGAGCTGGTATATAAGACCATTATTTCTAATCCCATTTGCCTTTTTTGCTTATAAGAGAAGTTGGTCGGGAATATTTATAACAATATTCTGCATCTTTACAAGTATGTTTTGGTTTAATAAACCAGAGATAATCAATCTTCAGGTAAAGGAATTTTTAGAATTTGAAAAAGAATGGCTTTTTAGTATTTGGGATTATAAAAAGATATTATTAGCCCTCACAGTCCCTGTCTCATTCTTTCTTTTAGGACTTGCATTTTGGAAAAGGAGTCTATGGCTGGGCTTATCAGTAGTGGTATTAATAGCAAGTGGAAAGATAGTTTGGAGCATATACAATGCATCTGAATCTGGAAAAAAAATCCTCATCCCTGCAATAATAGGACTAATATTCTGCATACTATTAATCTATTATGGTTTTAGAAGATTAGAAAATAAGAAATAATACTATAATTATTAATTGCTTGCAAATAAATATTTTAAATTTCTTGTAAACATGTGTAATACCAAATATATATTTACAGAAAGATATTGTTTAATGGACAACTCCAATTGTAATTATTGATGGTTGCACTGAATAACTTAGTTGTTAAAAATTATTGGAACAGCCAGATTAATAAAAAATAATTTAAATTTGCTTGAAATATAGAAAGGTAAACTAAATTATGGCTAATAGAATAGAGAAAGAAAAACGTATTATGGAGTTTATGGTTAGGCTCTATTGCTCTAAGAAAGAGAAGAATAATGAACTTTGTGATAGCTGTAAGGAATTAATAGAATACTCCAAAAAACGTTTAGATAATTGTCCTCACGGCAATAATAAACCTTCATGCAAGAGATGCCAAAAGCATTGTTATAGAAAAGAATACAGAGAGAAAATAAGGGAAGTAATGCGTTATTCAGGCCAAAGAATAATCCTCTACAACCCATTAGAATTTATTCGACATCTTGTAAAATAATAATATATAAATGGATACAAATTTCTCTGATTGTCTAATATTTTTTAAAATACATGTTATCAAAGAATTGTATCAAAAAGCAATTTGTTGTTAATGTAAGAATTATTTATAGTTTCTGCTCTTTTCATAGTTAAGAAATAAATGCTATGGTGTTGCAAACAAGAATAATAATATATTTTACAAATATATTTTATTCCTCTTTTAAGTCTTTTTTAAATCTTGATAAGGTTCTATTTCTTGCAAAACTATGGTCTATTATTGGGTTTGGATAATCCTTTGTGCCAAATTCATCTACCCATTTTCTAATATATTGAAAATTAGGGTCAAATTTCTCTTGCTGTGTATTTGGGTTGAATATTCTAAAATATGGAGCAGCATCACAGCCAGAGCCTACAACCCATTGCCAATTACCATTATTAGAAGAAAGTTCATAATCAATAAGTTTATTTGCAAAATACAATTCACCCCATCTCCAATCAATTAAAAGATGTTTGGTTAGAAAACTTGCAGTGATCATTCTTACTCTATTATGCATAAAACCTGTGGAATTCAACTCCCTCATACCAGCATCTACAATTGGATAACCAGTTTTGCCTTGACACCATATTTCAAATAATTCTTCATTATTATCCCATTTAATTCGATTGTATTTAGGCTTAAAGCATGAGTTTTCAACATAGGGGAAATGATATAAAATATGAATAAAGAATTCTCTCCATATTAGTTCTTTCAAATAGGTTAAACTTAGTTTGTTGGCAATTCCCACAAGTTTTCTAATACTTATTCTTCCAAAACGAAGTTCTACACTAACCCTGCTAACTCCTTTATCTAAATATGGTTTATCGCGTGTAATTTCATAATTAATTATAATATCTTCATCTAATTTATAAGGATGAAATATATCTCCGCAAGGCATATAACCAATATGTTTTATATCAAAATTATTATCTTCAATGGCAAGTAAGTTATTAAGATATTCTTCACTTGGATAGTATTCAATATTAATATTTTTTAATCTATCAATCCAAACATTAGAATAAGGAGTGTAAACTGTATAAGGCTTATTATCAGATTTTAAAATATTGTCCTTATGAAATATAAGTGAATCTTTAAAAGAAAACACTCTAATATTTTTACCTTTAAAATAGTCTTCAATTCCCTTATCTCTCTTAATTGCATATGGTTCATAATCTATATTAAAATAAATAGAATCAATAATATAGGTTTCTTCTAAAGATTTAAAAATATCAATGGGTTTCCCGTAAAAGTACTGAATATTAGAGTTGTATTCTTTTTTTAGCTTTACATTAATGTCTTCAAGAGATTGGAAGATAAAATTAACTCTCTTATCGTAAATATCTGAGAATTGTTTTAATATTTCAGTGTCGAAAATAAATATTGGCAAAACCTTAATTGATGCTCTCAAAGCTTTATAAAGTCCATGATTATCATCTAATCGAAGATCTCTTCTAAACCAAAAAATACTTACTTTTTGTTTCATATTATTTTGCCCTTCCATATTAATTCTCTATTATTCATGTTATGAATAGATTATATAATATCTGCTGATAATATATTACTGGTGTGCAATGTGTTGTAAATTATATTTACTGACAATAATTAGCTATTCTAAAAACAGAAAAGATTTGATAAGTGATTGTAAATTAAAGAAAATAAGGTTAGCCAAGAATTGTTTTAAAGATAAGTTTAATGTCACCCAAAAAAGTTCTTGTTTTGATATAATTCAAACTTAAATCTATTTTTTGGGGCATTATTTCATTTATATAGTATTGTTCTGGATTGTTACTTTGTGAAAGAAGATCGTTTTCGTTGCGAAATGTTATAGAAGAAATATCAGTAATTCCTGGTCTAACATTTAGAATTTGCTTTTGTCCTTCAGAATATAAATCTACATATTTTCTAACTTCAGGTCTTGGCCCAACTAAAGACATATCTCCTTTCAAAACATTAAATAGTTGAGGGAGCTCGTCTATTTTATATTTTCTAATAATATATCCTATTTTTGTTACCCTTGGATCTTTACCATCTTTACCAACTGATAATAATCCTTTTAAATCAGCTCCAATAATCATTGAGCGAAATTTGTAAAGAGTAAAGTCTTTATTGCCTTTTCCTACTCTTTTTTGTTTGTAGAATATTCCTCCCTTTGAAGAAAATGATATTGCTATACCAACAAAAATAAAAATTGGACTAAGTAATACTAGTCCAATTAGAGAGCTCGTGAAATCAAAAAATCTTTTCATTAAAATTTATAAGCTTATATTATAATACCCTTCAACAAGATTGTTTACTATGTAATCTATTTGTTGATTTGTAAGTTGTGGGTATATAGGAAGCGATATTTCACGCGTATAAGTGTCATAAGCAACAGGATAATCTTCAATCTGATATCCCATATTTTTGAACAATGTTAACATTGGCATTGGTATGTAATGAACATTGGTTGCTATATCTTTTTCTGCCAAATATTGAATTAATTTATCTCTTTGTTCTTCAGTTATTGGGTTAATTCTTAGTGGATATAGATGATAGGAGGTTGTAAGCTCTTTGGTATCTTGTTGTGGAAGTATTGCCCAATGATATTCTTTTAGAAGAGTAGAGTATCTTTCATAAACTCTTTTTCTTTCTCCAAGAAGATAGTCATATTTGCGTAGTTGAGCAAGTGCTATGGCAGCATTAACATCTGGCATATTGAATTTCATTCCGTGTGCTACAATATCATAACGCCATGCTCCTGCTTGAGATTTGGAGAATGCATCCTTTGTTTGACCATTTAATGAAAGAATTCTAACTTCTTTATATAATTCATCATTATCGAATGGCTCAGGAAGATTTAAACATATTGCTCCACCTTCTGCAGAAGTAAGATTTTTAACAGCATGTAATGATAAAATACAAACATCAACCAATTCAGCAATTGTTTTTCTGTTAAATGTTGCTCCAAGAGAATGAGCAGAATCAGAAATAAGTAATATTCTTCCTAATTTCTCTTGATTTGATGATGTTGGTGCAAAAAGATCTTTAATTTCTTTAGAACATATAAGTTCCATTATTTTTTTGTAGTCGCATGGAACTCCTCCTAAATCAACTGGAATTATTGCTTTAGTTCTTGGAGTAATGGCTTGTTTGATTTTTTCAATATCAATAGTTAAGTCATGCTTTATATCAACCATAACTGGTTTTCCACCTGCATCCATAACCGACATTGCAGTTGCACAGTAAGTGTAGGAAGGAACTATTACTTCATCGCCTTCTTTTAATCCAAGCCAGTGCAACATAAGTATTGCTCCAGAAGTCCATGAATTAACACAATTAACTCTTTTAGCTTTGCAATATTCCTGCAAGCCTTTTTCTAATGCAGCAACTTTTGGACCAGTTGTTATCCAGCCTGAAAGTAAACTATCATTAACTTCTTTAATTACATCTTCATCAATGTATGGGGGAGAAAAGGGTATCTTCATCTTTTAAATTGACATTATTTCTTTTTCTTTTACAACTAAAACTGCTTCTGTATCTTTGATGAATTTTTCTGTTAATGTTTCAATTTCTTTTTCAACAGCCTTAATTTCATCTTCAGAAACTCCTTGGTCTTTTAGCTTTTTAACCTTGTCTATAATACTGCGTCTAACATTTCTTACGCTAACCTTAGTTTCTTCAACTTCAGCTTTTGCTCTTTTTACAAGTTCTTTTCTTCTTTCTTCAGTAACTGGAGGAAGCATAATGCGAAGAATATCACCTTCAAATTTTGGAGTAAATCCTAAGTTAGCAGCTAAAATTGCTTTATCAATTGGAGAAAGCATGCTCTTTTCCCAAGGTTGAATTACAAGCTGTTTTGGATCAGGAGTTGAAATGTTTGCAACTTGTTCAATTGGAGTTGGATTACCATAATAATCAACTTTAATTCCTTCTAACATTGAAGGAGAAGCTTTGCCTGCTCTAATTTTGTGCATAGCTGTTTCAAGAAAGTTAACTGCTCCTTGCATGTTTGTCTTACATTCTTCTAATAAATGTTTTGATAAATCTGTCATAATCTATTTTGGTTTTAATTAAATTCTTATCGCTATTCTATTATATGTTTCTGTATTACTATTTTCTGTTGTGATAGTAAAGTTGAAAGTTATTTGATTGGAGCTATTTAAAACAGCAGTTCCTTTAATTTGATATATACCAACTTTTTGGTCAAAGGTTGCATTGCTTGAAACAACACTTGCAGAAATGCTAAAGGAAGGGTTTAGTCCAAAAAGTTCTCCACTTATAATTATCTTTCTTTCATTATTTGGATCAATCTTAATTGTTCCTGAAGAAGTTTTAATTGAATTTTGATTAGTTTTGGTTTGAGGGAAAATGATATCTTCACTTATTCTCCAATTTCCATTCCAATCTGAAGAAGCCAAAGTATTGTCTGGCTCACAAGCAAAAAAACTTAATGTTGTAAATAAAATGCTTAGTATTGCAATGATTCTATTTCTCATTATTATTGAATGTTTCATGATTTATAAAGTGCAAATATACTCAAATATGATACATTTCTATATAAAAAGTGATGAAATAATTCCTTGATTGGTAATAAATGAGTAATTTTGAAGCTTGAAATTTTGAAGAAATGATAAGAAAACAAATACCAAATTCAATAACCCTTCTTAATCTACTTTGTGGAATATTATCAATTTATACTTTGTATAATACAGAAAGTTTAATACTCCCTTCGCTATTTATTATAATTGGAGCTTTACTGGATTTTTGTGATGGGTTATCAGCAAGATTGCTTAAGGCATATTCTAATATTGGAAAAGAATTGGACTCACTTGCTGATGTAGTAACTTTTGGAGTTGCTCCAAGTTTAATTGTTGTTGATTTAATGCAGGAATTCTATATTTTTAGTCCAATCTTATCTTCCTATCCTTTTGTTGTTTTTATCCCATTGTTAATGGCTTTGATGAGTGCATATAGATTGGCAAAATTTAATATTGACGAGAGACAAACATCTGGTTTTATTGGAGTTCCAACTCCTGCCAATGCTCTAATATGGCTGTCTCTACCTGTAATATATTATCTTGAATCAAATTCAATTCATCTTTGGGGATTACCTCTTAGTGGTTTTTACACCAATATAACAGCAATTCTTCTAAATCCACTTGTGATTCTTTTTGGATCAATCTTAATGTCCTTCCTGCTTGTTGCAGAATTGCCATTATTTGCTCTAAAATTTAAAAACCTTAAATGGAAAGACAATAAAGAAAAGTTTATTTTTTTAATTCTTGCAATAATACTTATATTTGCATTTAATTTATATGCAACACCAATAATAATTTTTGTTTATATACTTGAATCATTAATAATTAATATAATAAAGAAATGAAATTTAACGCAGAAATAGACGTAATGCCTCTTAAGGCTTTGTTAGACCCTCAAGGAAAAGCTGTAACTTCATCAATGGCAAACATTGGATTAGGACAAATAACTAATGTAAGAATAGGTAAACATATAACTTTGGAAGTTGAAGCAAAATCAGAAAAAGAAGCACAAGAATTGGTTGATAAGGCATGTAAGGATCTTCTTCACAATCCAATAATGGAGCACTACGAATTTAGATTAAGCCAAATTTAAGATGATTGGCAAGTCATTAGACATTGCTATTAAAGACTTTGATTATGATTTGCCTTCTGAGAGAATTGCAAAATTCCCTCTTGAAGAGAGAGATAAAGCAAAGCTATTAGTATTAAATAAAGATGTAATTCAAGAGAAAACTTTTTTTGAATTACCTGATTTATTGGATAAAGATAGCTTATTAATCTTTAATGAAACTAAGGTTGTTCATGCCCGTTTATTTTTTCAAAAAACAACTGGTTCAATAATTGAAATTTTTTGTCTTGAACCAACTTCTCCAAATGAAATACAAATTGCCATGGCTCAAAAAGGAGAAGGGTATTGGCTTTGTTTTATTGGAAACAACAAAAAGTGGAAAGAAGATTCTTTATCTAAAACCATAATTCATAATGGTAAAGAAATTACTCTAAGTGCAAAAAGAGAAAGCCAAAAGGATAATGCTTGGATAGTTAAATTCACTTGGACTAAAGAGTACTCTTTTGCTGAAGTCCTTTCAATTATGGGAGTTATTCCCTTGCCACCATATCTTAATCGTGAGGCGACAAATGAAGATAATGAGGATTATCAAACCATATATGCAAAGCAAGAAGGCTCTGTTGCATCACCAACTGCTGGATTACATTTTACTGATAAAACTTTTGAGGATTTAAAGAAAAAGCAAATTGCTTCTGACTTTATAACTCTTCATGTTGGGGCAGGGACTTTTAAACCAGTAAGTTCTGAACTAATTATAGATCATGTTATGCACGCCGAAAAGGTGGCAATTCCAAAACAAGTTATCCAAAACTTGATTGAACATCTGGATAAAAAAATAATTTGTGTTGGGACTACATCTGTTCGTACAATAGAAAGTCTTTACTGGCATGGAGTAAAGCTTATTGAGAATAAGAATGAGGATATTGAAATTGATATTTCTCAATGGGAGCCTTACCAAAAAGAAGAAAACATTACTCCAAGACAAGCTTTGGAAGCAATTGTGGATAGGATGAATAAAGAGAATGTTGATTTACTTTGTGGCCAAACTCAAATTATTATTGCTCCAACCTACAAATACAGAATTGTGAAGGCTGTTGTGACAAATTTTCACCAACCAAAAAGCACTTTACTACTTTTAGTTTCAGCTTTGATTGGAGATAAATGGAAAGATTGTTATAAATTTGCCTTAGAAAATAATTTTAGATTTCTTTCCTTTGGAGATGCTTGTTATTTTGAACCTTAAGGAATAAGGAATAATGTGTAATTAGAAATTAAATAGAATATTATACTATGAAGTACAAGAGAATTTTATTAAAACTTAGTGGAGAATCCCTAATGGGAGAACAAGATTATGGAATATCTCCTGAAATGCTTTCTCAATATGCTCAAGAGATTAAGCAAGCAAAAGAAAAAGGATGTGAAATTGCAATTGTAATTGGAGGAGGAAATATATTTAGAGGTTTGCAAGGTGCTTCAAAAGGGATGGATAGAGTGCAAGGCGATTATATGGGAATGTTGGCAACAATAATCAATTCAATGGCCTTGCAGGGAGAATTGGAAAAACAGGGAGTAAAGACAGAATTGCTCTCAGGTCTTACAATTGAACCAATTTGCAAGGAACAATCTCGTAAACGTTCTAAGGATGCAATGAAAGAAGGCAAGGTAGTTATTGTTGGTGGAGGAACTGGAAATCCATATTTTACAACCGATACAGCTTCAGCCTTAAGAGCAATTGAAATTGAAGCTGATGTTATTTTAAAAGGAACAAGAGTTGATGGTGTTTATACTGCAGACCCTGAAAAAGACCCAACAGCCACCAAATATTCAGAGCTAAGTTTTCAAGAAGCTTTAATGAAGCAATTAAAAATTATGGACTTGACTGCCTTTGCACTTTGTCAAGAAAATAATCTTCCAATTTATGTTTTTGATATGAACCAAAAAGGCAATCTCCTAAAGGTTGTTATGGGCGAACATATTGGAACGATAGTTAAATAGAATAAAAAACTATCTATTAATTTCTCTTTTTTAAATTAAGCAAGGACTTATTGAAAATTAAGTGCCGACTTTTTCAAAAAAAGTCCCATTTATTTTTGCTTAAGTCTCGTTTAATTTTATCTATGCTAAGTCCTATTTTTCTCAAGATAGGGTATTAGAGATTTATAATAAAATAATGTAGACTAAATTTATAACTGTTTTGGAGGTTACAGTTATTTTACTTATTTTTGCCAATTCTAAATGAAAAAATTCAATTAAATAAAAACCTAAAAACGAAGATGAAGAGAGTTAAAAACTTATTCAAGGCGATGTTAGCTACTGTTTTAGTAGCATCATCAGTTTCATCTTTTGCTTGCACAAATTTCCTAATTACAAAAGGTGCTTCAAAAGATGGCTCAACAATGATTACTTATGCAGCAGATTCACATGTACTATATGGTGAACTATACTATAATGCTGCAGCAAACTATCCTGCAGGTACAATGATTCAAGTTGTTGATTGGGATTCAGGGAGAAAATTAATAAAGATACCACAAGTAGCACATACCTATACTACAGTTGGAAACTCAAATGAATGGGGTGTATCAATTACTGAAACTACTTATGGTGGACGTTTAGAACTTGAAGATACAACAGGAGGAATTGATTATGGTTCTTTAATGTTTTTAACCCTTCAAAGAGTTAAAACTGCAAGAGAAGCTATTAAACAAATTGCAGAATGGGTTGAAATGTATGGATATGCTTCAGAAGGAGAATCCTTATCAATTGCAGACGCAAATGAAGTATGGATTTTAGAAATAATTGCAAAAGGACCCAATCCTGGAGTAAAGACAAATGAAAAAGGAGAAATAGTAAAAGATAAAAAAGGGAATCCAGTAATAAATAAGAATTTAAGAAAAGGAGCGGTATGGGTTGCAATGAGAGTTCCTGATGGATATATTTGTGGACATGCAAACCAAGCTCGTATAACAACTTTTCCTCAAGAAGTAAAGAAAAGCTTTAAATCAATATCATCAAAGAACTTAAAAGAAATATTTCGTCCAGAAGTTGAAGTAGTATATGCTGCTGATGTAATTGAATTTGCTCGTAATAAAGGATATTTTAATGGACAAGATAAGGATTTTTCTTTCTCTGATACTTATGCACCTCTTACATTTAGTGGAGCAAGAGGATGCGAAGCAAGAGTTTATGCTGCTTTTCTTCGTTGCAATAAATCAATGAAAGAATATGAAGACTATGCAATGGGCTATAATTTAACACACCGTATGCCTCTTTGGATAAAACCTGAAAATAAATTATCTGTTAAAGATGTTATGGAACTAATGAGAGATCATTACGAAGGCACACCAATGGATATGACAAAAGATATTGGAGGAGGACCATTCAACTGCCCTTACCGTTGGAGACCAATGGGATTTGAAGTAAATGGACAACAATATGTACACGAAAGAGCAACATCAACTCAACAAACAGGATTTTCAATAGTTGCACAAGCAAGAAGCTGGATGCCAGAAGGAGCAAAAGGAATACTATGGTTTGGAGTAGATGATACTTATTCTACAGTTTATATGCCTATATATACCAACATCTCAAGAGTTCCTGAAAACGTTAGACAAGGAAATGGAAATATGGTAACATATTCAGAAACTTCTTTATTCTGGTTATTCAATCAGGTTTCTAACTTTACATATTCAAGATATTCTGATATGATTGTTGATGTTAGAGCAAAACAAGCTGAATTGGAAGATCAATTTATTAAAGATGTTGAAGAATTAGACAGCAAGATTAAAGGACTTTCTTCAGAAGAAATGAGAAATGATATTACAAAATTCTCAGTTGAAAGAGTTGATAAAACATTTAGAACTTGGAAGAAACTTAATCAATATCTAATTGTTAAGTATATGGATGGAAACGTTAAAAAGGAAAAAGATGGTAAGTTTACTGAAAGCAAGTATCGTCAAGGACAAAATGAGTTTCCAATGCAAAACCCTTATAACAAGAAATGGTTAGAAACAATAGTTAAAGACCATGGAGATGTAATTAAAGTTCCAGCTGAAAAGAAGTAATAATAATATCTTAAAGTGAATAATAACTAAATAAATATTTATATGGGAAAGATGAGAATACATTCTCTTCTTTCCCATATTTTTTAATGTATGGCAAAAGGAAAACAATTAATAGGTATATTTCTTTTAATACTTTACATCTTTTTCTATGCAGGTGCAAACTTGCAGCCACATACCCATATTGTTGATGGAGTAACAATAGTGCACTCCCACTTTTCTAAAGACACACTTCCCTTTGCTAATCACAAAACAACCCATACACACAAAACATCTGAGATTAATCTAATCCACGATTTCAATATTTCTCTTTATTTCATTGTCTTTATTGCAATTTCTCTAAGAATTATTGCTCAAAAACCAATAAAGATTGTTGTTGAAAGAGAAATACTTATTCCTTTAAAGTCCTATCTTTATAATCCTTGTTTAAGGGCTCCCCCAATTTCTTAGTTTTATTTAATGTCAAATAAGACTTATTTTTTGACATAATTCTAATTAGAAACAATTAACTATTTACTTATTTTGAGATTACTCTATTCTAATCAATAGGATAGAATGATTGTATAATAGTGTCTTTTCTTTTTAGATAATTCTTAAACACAAATCCTTCTTAATAATAGTTGGGTTTGATAGGTTAATCAAATAAAACAAACAAGAAATCAAATGAAACAAGTTATATTTTTTGCAATATTATTTGCAAGCATAATGGTCTATGCATCTCCCACAATTAAAAAAGATGACGATAAAGCAAACATAGAAGGGCATATTTTTGATGCCAAAATAAAAACTCCAGTAGAATATGTATCAATTGGAATTAAAGGAACCTCCATTGGAACAGTAAGTGATATTAATGGTAACTTTATTATGAGGGGACTAAAACCAGGAAAGTATGTTTTAGTCTTTACATGTGTTGGTTATCAGAAAATAGAAAAGGAAGTTTTAGTTTCAAAAGAAAATACCGAGCATGTTCATATTGAAATGCAAGAGGCTAAAAAACTAATAGACGAAATTGTTGTGTCTGCCAACAGGGTGGAAACTTCTCGAAAAGAAGCTCCAATAATTGTAAATGTACTATCCGATAAAACCTTCCAGCAATCAAATGCACAAGATGTATCTCAAGCTCTTCCTTTTCAAAGTGGGGTTAGAGTTGAGTATAATTGTCAAAACTGTGGATTCCCTCAAGTAAGAATTAATGGAATGGAAGGGCCATACTCACAAATTCTAATTGATTCAAGAGCCATAATGTCATCTTTGGGTGGTGTTTATGGTTTGGAGCAAATTCCAGTTAATATGATTGACAGGATTGAGGTTGTAAAAGGAGGGGCTTCAGCTCTTTTTGGCTCAAATGCAATTGCTGGAACAATAAATATAATAACAAAAGAACCAGTAAATCCTTCATATTCCATTTCCACTGACCTTAGTTCAATAGGGATGAAATCTTATGCTCAAAATTTTAATTCAAATGCAGTAGTTATAAGTAAGGAAGGCAAGGCTGGAGCTTCTTTTTATCAAACCTTCAGGAAAAGAAATCCTTTTGATTATGATAATGATGGGTTTTCTGAAATAGGTAAATTGGATGTGTTTTCCTTTGGCACAAAAAGCTTCTTTAAAATCAATAACAAAAACAAAATAACCTTAGAATACCACACTACCAAAGAAACAAGAAGAGGAGGGGATATGTTTGAATTTCAACCTCACCTGAGTAATATTTGCGAAATGACAGATCATAAGATTCATTCGGGAGGTTTAAGTTATGATTACATAAGTTTGGATGCTAAAAATCATTATTCCGTTTATGCTTCAGGACAATATATTGACAGAGATTCCTATTATGGCTCAAATCAAGACCCAAAATATATTAAATAAAAAGATGCGCATCTTTCACTATAAAAGATGTGCATCTTTTTATTTAATATATTTTGGGGATTGGAGTTTGATTTCCAGAAAATGGGTTTAGGATAAATAGTCCTAAATAAACCTAATGAATGGTTTACTTTTGCAAATATACGAAATTATTTTGAATAGGAGATTCTATTTCTTCAATAATTATTTACCCATTTGCAATTTTATCCTTTATTCCTAATTTTAGGATGCATAAGATAAAGAATATTATATAAACATAAATAGTTCATATATTTACTACTTATTTTTTACAGTCTTAAATCAATTTATTTTTGCCTTCAACAATAAAAAAATATGTTTTGATGTTATTAGATTATAAATAATTTATAATAGTAATAATTTAATAAAGAAAATAATTATGGGAATGATACACCAATTTAAGATGAAGGCAATTAATGGTCAAATGATTGACTTTGCCCAATATGAAAATAAAGTTCTTTTGATTGTAAACACTGCAAGTAAATGTGGTTTTACAGGTCAGTATGAAGGATTAGAAGAGTTGAATGAGAAATATGCTGATAAAGGTTTAGTTGTTTTGGGATTTCCTTGCAACCAATTCCTTTCTCAAGAGCCAGCAGTTGATGGAGAAATTGCAGAGTTTTGCAGTATAAATTTTGGAGTTAGTTTTCAAATGTTCTCAAAGATTGATGTAAATGGAGAAAATGCTCCTGAAATATATAAATATTTGAAAGTTCAAGCACCTTTTGAAGGTTTCCCAAATAAAGAGATTGGAGAAAAATTATCAGGTATTTTGAAAGAAAATTCTCCTGAATTTTTAGAAGGAAACGAAATCAAATGGAATTTCACTAAGTTTTTAGTGTCAAAAGATGGAAGCAAAATCAAACGTTTTGAATCATCTGTTACACCAAAAGAGTTAGAAAAAGATATTGAAGAGTTTATTCTTTAGGTTTTCGAAGCATAATCTCCATGTCTTTTTTCATAATGATTGTGCCTCGTTTATCTAATTTGTAAGGTTTTAACCAACCGCCCAAAGCTCTAAAAGCTCCTGGCTCACCTTCTTTTGCGGGATAAAAGTAATTGGACATTTCATCTTCAGTTACTTTTTTCCCTACATATATAGTGTCTAATTGGAAAGCAGTGAAGTTCCCAATAATTGCTTCAAGTTTTGTTTCTCTATCTTTATCTTTTGTTGTAGGAACAGCTTTGTATTCCCAAGTTCCGTTTGGATTATATGTTCTTGCGAAGAATTTAAGACGAGCTTCGTTTTGTTGCATTTCCAATGGAAGACGTATAGTTATTTCTGGCTTGTAATTTTCTTTTAGTTTACAAGATTCATAGTTAGGTTGACGGTTCGATTTAACTACAAAATAACCAGCCTTAAGAATAAATTGTCTTTTATGTGGAACTAAAGAATAGTTATTTGTTATTTCTTCAAAAGAAACATAGTCTTCAAAACTAAGATCCATTTGAGCATCTATTGTATCTTTAGTGTGAGTTAAACTGCCTAATGCTCCTTTTGGCATTTTTAGCATTGACATATTATTAGTCATTAAAGTTGTGTCTTGCATAGGGAAGTAGTAATCGTTGAATTTGCCTAAGGCTTCTTCAGGATTATTTTCAACAAGAATATATGCTTTACTTGTTAGGTCGATTCCGTTTATTGTTTTTTCTGCTTGAGGTTTACCATTAAGATTTATCCATTTGAAATCGAAAGGCATCTTATATTTAATAACGCATTCTGTTTCTCCATCGCAAGAGTGGTAATATTTGCTTGGTGTTCTTCTCACAATGTATTCGGTTCCTTCTCTTGAAGAAAAGTAGTCAAAAACTCTTATTGCTCTCTCTCTTGCTAAAGTAGTACTTTGTTCAGATATGGCTTGGCTATCGTCATAACCTATTATGGTTATTTTGTAGAATTTGCCATTTTCTTGGTCGAAAGCTAATTTATAGACACTATCCAAAATATCCAATCCGTCTTTAGTGTAGGTATATTGTCCTTGTTCAAAACAAATGAATGCTTCAAACTTATCTGGATATTGTTTTTGAGGAGCAACACCACGTTGTGTTCTTTGACGAGGCATGGTAGGGAGGATTATTTTAGAGCAAGACATTGTTGCTTTTTCTCTTGTTTGAGTATTTGCAACATTTGGTTTGGGTTGAGCCATAAGACTCATAGCAAACATCATTAAAACTAAAGAAAGGATTAGTTTTTTCATAACTTATGAATTTATTAGGTCAATAATAATTTTCTCAGTTGTGTAGCCTTCGGCTTGTGCGGAATAGTTTTGAACAATACGATGTCGTAATACTGAAATGGCTACTGCCTTTACGTCTTCAATGTCAGGAGAATATTTACCTTTTAGTGCTGCATAGCATTTTGCGCCTAAAATTAAATTTTGTGAGGCTCTTGGTCCTGCTCCCCATGAAAGGTATTTTTGAGCTATAGGATGTGCTTTGGAAGTTGAAACTCTTGTTTTCTCAACCAATTTAACAGCATACTCGTAAACATTATCTGCAACAGGTAATTTCCTAACCAAATCTTGCATTGTTAGAATTTCTTCTTTTGAAAATACTGAGTTTACTTCTGTTATTTTACCTGTAGTGGTGCTTTTAAGTATATTTACTTCTTCTTCAAAACTTGGATAGTCTAACCAAAGCATAAACATAAATCTGTCTAGTTGAGCTTCTGGTAGGGGATATGTTCCTTCCTGCTCAATTGGGTTTTGTGTTGCAAGAACAAAAAATGGTTCTTCCAATTTATTAGTTACTCCAGATATGGTTACAGACTTTTCTTGCATGGCTTCCAAAAGTGCTGCTTGAGTTTTGGGAGGAGTTCTATTTATTTCATCTGCCAATATTATATTTGCAAATATTGGCCCTTTAATAAACTTGAACTTTCTATTTTCATCCAATACTTCATTACCTGTTATGTCGGAAGGCATCAAATCGGGAGTGAATTGAATTCTGTTGTAAGTTAGTCCTAAGGCTTGTGCAATAGTATTTACTAATAAAGTTTTTGCTAATCCAGGAACCCCAACCAATAGGCAATGTCCTTTTGAAAAGATTGAAATTAAAACTTGTTCAACTATATCTTCTTGTCCTATGATTATTTTGCCAATCTCTTGTTTTAAGAGTTTTGTTTTTTGCGTTAGAATATCTAATTGCTTTACATCTGACAATTGTTCATTTGACACAAGTTCCATAGTTTAATTATTTTTTTATCCAGTTCATTTTAAATTCACAACCTTTGTATTCATCATCAATTCTGATATAGGTTTTAGAAATTCTACTATTTGCCCAATCCAAAATAGCTTTTGTTTTTGCTGACTCTAAGACTGAATTATATATTTTGTCGTAGTCGTCTTTTAAATTTATCTTATGTTGAGGAATTTTTGTGGTAACCTTTATTAGTCTGTATGCTGAACCTAATTCAGTTTTGAAAAGATTTGGTCCAATAATATCTCCTTGATTATGCTTTTCGAAATCAATTTTATCAAGGTTTTCCATTATTTCGTTAATGTTTTCTTTTGAAAAACGTGCACTTGCACTATAAGGATTAATAATTGCTCCTCCTGTTAGTTTGGATGCATCTTCTGAGTATTGCTTAATTGCATCCTCAAAGCTAATCTTATTTTCTTTAATTAAATTATTTATGCTATCCAAAGTAACTTTAGTTCTGTATAGTTCAATATTTGAAACTTTTGGTTGAAGAAGAATATGACGACAATTTACTAAATCTCCTCTTCTCTCAATCATTTGGATTATGTGAAATCCGTTTTTTGTTTCAAATACTTGTGAAACTTCTCCTTCACGAAGAGAGAAAGCAACTGATTCAAACTCTCCAACCATTGTACCTCTTGAGAAAAATCCTAATTCTCCACCTTTTTTTGCAGATGCAGGATCTTCAGAATATAGAGTTGCTATTGTAGAAAATTTATCTCCTTTTAATATTCTTTCTCTGTATCCATTTAGTCTTTCTTTAATAAGTTGTTTCTCTTCCTCAGATATTTTTGGAAGAATAACAATTTGTGAAAATTCGTATTCTTGTTGAACAATAGGAAGACTATCTGCGGGAATATTATTATAATAATTAGTTACTTCATTTGGAGTAACTTTAACATCGACAGTTAATTTACCACTTATTTCATTTATTAAAATATTCTCTTTTATTAGCTCCTGATAATATTCTTTAATCTCACTAACAGATTTGTTCATTTGCTTCTCCAAAACTTCTCTTGAGCCTGCTTGACGAATCATATAATTGATTCTATTATCCATTTCCCTATTTACTTGTTCTTGGGTAACATTTACAGAATCTATTTGTGCTTGATGAAGCATAAGCTTATTGATTAATAGGCCTTCTAAAATATCACATTTTTCAGCATAGGCATCATCAACTATTCCATAACGTTGTTTTTGTTGTAAAAAAGAAGTTTCAAGCTCGGAGTGTTTAATCATATTCTTACCCACAACAGCAATTACTTTGTCTAATACGTTTGTTTGTGAAAAAACAGATATGTTAGTTAAACAGATTAGACTGATTAAAATAATTTTTTTCATTAAATAATTTTTAGTTGGTTATGGAATTTAGAACGTTTTGATTAACCTTAAATGTATAATTTGCTCTTAAATATTTTATCCATTCGGCTTCTAAATACTCTTGATAGTCTGAAGTAACAATACCTTTTGCTTCTGATAAGGTTTTATTTGTTGGAGTTAATTGTTGATGAACAATTACTATATGATTTCTTTTGTCAATTTGAATAGGTTCACTTATTCCTAATGTCCAATTTGTCATATCAATAATCTTATTTTCTCCTCTTTCATACTTGCCCCATTTGAAATCAAAATACTCAATTTTCTTTTCTTTGATTTTAAATTTCTTTGCAAGCATTTCAATTATTTCTTCATTTGTCTTTTTCTTCTTTATTCCTTTTTGAATAACTTTTTTTGCTTTTTTCAAATCAATGTCTTTGTAGAAATTAAATACAGTTGCATCTGCTCTGTCTTTCCACATATAATTATTTCGATTTTTGTCGAAGTAATTACTTAAACCAACGCTATCATTAATTGACTTGTTCCAAACAAACTTATCAGTTATAGAAAAAATTAATATTCCATCTCTAAACTCATCAATAGTTACTTTTAGTTCAGGATATTTTGTTTCAAGTTTTGAGTCTGCAAAATTTAAAACTTTTTCATCAGCAATCTTCCTGTAAATATTATTTACATAGGTAGGGATATATTCTGGAGTTTGGTTTTGTTGAATTTTTTCAATTCCTTTTGCAAAATCTTTTTGAGTAAAAGTTAAATCTCCAATTGTAAAAATGGTTTCTTTGCCTTCAAATCTTTCTGGAACTTGCCAATTTTTAACAAAAACAGAATCAGTAACAATTTTAATTACTGCATCCAATTTAGATAAATCTTCATTAAAATTATATTCTACTTTGCTTTTCTTTATAAACTCTTCAATAGTTCTATAACTTCTAACATCTTTAGAAATTCTTTGCTCAATTGTAGGCCTTTGAGCTTCTAAACTTTCAACAGGATTTAATTGTATAGGCTTAATTATATGCCATCCATATCTTGTTTCGAAAGGTTTAGTGTAGGAATTAATTGGAGTTTGCATAATCATTTCTGTATATTCAACAGGCATATTAAAAACTCTTTGAGATGCTAAAATTCCTTGTTTTTTTGAAGAATATCTGTCATCTGAGTATTTTGAAGCAACTGAGTCAAAAGAAATATTGTTTTGAAGGTCTGAGTAAGCATTTTCAATTAATCTTTTTGATTCTTCTTTGCTCCCATGATTATCAAAATTCACCCAAATATGAGCAATCGTACATGTTGAAAATGGAGCTGGTTTTCTATCAGTTAGTTTAATTATATGGTAACCTCTTTGAGAACGTACAGGCATTGACAATTCATTTATTTTTAAATTGTAACATGCTGTTTCAAATGGATAAATCATATTAAAAGCTGAGAAATATCCCAAATCTCCTCTGTTTCCTTTTACAACATTGCTTGATTCTGGTCTTGTTTGGTCTTTTGCAGAAGGGTCATCAGAGTATGTTACTGCCAATTCTCCAAAATCTTCTCCTTTTAAAATTCTATTTCTAATATTTAGAGCTTTATTATAAGCTTCCAAAGTATCTTTTGGAGTTGCATTTGCTGGAATTAAAATAAGTATATGGGACGCTCTAACAATTTCTTTTGAACGTTCATAAGCTTCTTGTACCAAACTTTCAGTTACTGTTTTGTCATTTAAGTATGGTTCAACTAATTGCTTTCTATATGAATTAACTTCATTTTTATATTCAGTAAGAGTGTCTAATCCTAATTTTCTAGCCTCTGCTAATTTCAACTTAAAGTTAATGAATAAGTCAAGATATTCATTTAAATCTTTTTTGATTATTTTTTTATCAGGATTTGGATTGTTTCGTTGATACATATCAACAAATTCTTTCTTTGATATTTTTTCTCCTGCAACTTCAATAACTATATCATTGTCTGTTTGAGCATAAGTTATTAAAGCGATGAAACTAAATAATAATAAACCAATTAATTTTTTCATAGAAGTTTAATTTTTATCTTGAATAATTAGGTGCTTCTCTTGTTATTGTTATGTCGTGTGGATGACTTTCTGCATATCCAGCAGAAGTTATTTTAATGAATTTAGCATTTTGAAGATCAGAAATATTTTTAGAACCTGTGTAGCCCATTCCTGCTTTCAATCCTCCAGTTAGTTGATGAATTACTTCAGATACAGTTCCTTTATATGGTACTCTTCCAACAATTCCTTCAGGAACTAATTTGCTGATATCATCTTCCATGTCTTGGAAATAGCGATCTTTTGAGCCTTGTTGCATAGCTTCCAAAGAACCCATTCCTCTATATGATTTATATTTTCTCCCTTCAAAAATAATTGTATCTCCAGGTGATTCTTCAACTCCAGCCAATAGAGAACCTGCCATAATTGAACTTGCTCCAGCAGCTAAAGCTTTAACAATATCTCCAGAATAACGAATTCCTCCATCAGCAATAATTGGGATATTTTTTCCTTTCAATGCTTGTGCAACATCGTAAATTGCACTTAATTGTGGAACTCCAATTCCTGCAATGATTCTTGTTGTACAAATACTTCCAGGTCCAATTCCAACCTTTACTGCATCAGCACCTGCTTTTGCAAGTTCAAGTGCTGCTTCAGCAGTTGCAATGTTGCCAACGACAATATCTACATGTTTATATTTTTTCCTGACTTGTTTTACAACTTCAATTACATTTTTACTATGGCCATGAGCTGTATCAATAACTATTGCATCAACACCTGCTCCAATAACAGCATCAATTCTTTCGTACATATTAGCTGTTATTCCTATTCCAGCTGCAACTCTCAAACGTCCCATTTTATCCTTGCAAGCATTTGGACGTTCTTTTAGTTTTATAATATCTCTATATGTTATTAATCCAACTAATTCTCCATTTGGATTTACTACAGGAAGTTTTTCTATCCTATGTTGTTGAAGAATATCTGCTGCCATTTCAAAATCTGTGTTTTCTGGAGCAGAAATTACGTTACTTGTCATTACTTCAACAATAGGTCTGTTAAGATCTCTTTCAAATCTTAAGTCTCTGTTAGTTACTATACCAATCAACTTATTTTGTTTGTCAACTACAGGAATACCTCCAATTCCATATTCTTTCATTAAAGCCAAAACATCTTTAACAATAGCATTTTTATCTATGGTAATAGGATTGATAATCATTCCATTTTCAGCTCTTTTAACTTTTAGAACTTCTGCAGCTTGTTTTTCAATTGTCATGTTTTTGTGTAAAACACCAATTCCTCCTTCTTGAGCCATTGCAATTGCCATCTTTGCCTCAGTAACGGTATCCATTGCTGCAGAAACAAGAGGTATATTAATCGGAATATTTCGAGAGAAAAGAGAATTTACTTTTACATCTCTTGGTATAATGTCTGAATAAGCAGGCACTAAAAGGACATCATCATAGGTTAGTCCTTCACCAACGAATTTTTCTGAATTTGAAAACATATCTTTATAATAAATATAATCTGCAAAGATAATACTTTTTGGAAAAATTGGAAAGAAAAATCTTCTTTTGTGAAAAAATACATATTATCTATTAGATTGTTAGTCTATTAAATAGTTCACATAACATTAACTGATTAAATGAAATCTTTATTTGATTTTTGCATAATTTATTTTGATTTATTTTTTTGAAAATTCACTTTGAAATTTCTTTTGATAAGAAATAAGTTTATCAAACCCTTATTATAATTCATAAAGATAAGGATAAAGTTTTACATCCTGCTACCATGTAGACTACATCCTGCCACCATGCAAAATTTATTCTTGATTTAAATAAATTATCTCTTGAATTAAATAAATTTTTTCTTGTTTTTCGAAGATTATAATTGACTAAATAAAATATACAGGAGTTATAACTTTTTATTATTGTTCGAGCTGATTAGTAATTTTTTATGAGTATTGATGTCTAAGATATTAAAAATGATTGTACCTTTGTACACTTAATCTAAGTTGTTTTCTATGAAAAAGATTTTTTTTGTTACTTCAATTTTTTTGTTATTTGCTACAAATTTAACATTAAAAGCGCAGAATATCATTGGTTATAATAATATAATAAATTCTATTCCTTCATTAAAGGAATCAATGGAAGATTTATCTTTCTCTCAAAAATTTGATTTTTTGAGATTGGATACAATAAAAACAGATAACGGAGTCTTCTTGAAATTTTATATGGGAGAAGATTTTGGAAGAACTCAAAAGGTAGGAGCACCTGAGCTTCCAACTTATAATAGATTAATTGAAATTCCTTATGGAGCTGAAATTCAGATTGAATATAAGAATATTGTTTCTGAATCAATTTCTTTAGATAAATATGGTAATTATAAAGTAATTCCATCTCAAAAATCTCTTTCAAAGAGTAAGGATTTTGAACCATTTATTATTGATGAAAAAGTATATTCTTCTAATGCTTTTGTTGGAAATGATTTGGTTAGAGTTGAACAATTAGGATTTATGTCTTCTATGCGATTGGCTCGTTTGGTTATATCTCCAATTAAATATAACCCAGTTAAAAATGTTATTGAAATTGTTAGATATTTTGAAGTAACTATTAAGTTTGTTAATGCAGATATAAAAGCAACAATTAATGCTAAAAGAATTTATAATAATCAACAATCATCATTTTTAAAGTCTAAATTATTAAATAGTAAAAATATTTCTTCAACAGTTTCAGATTCTCCGTTAAATCGCCCTTTAAAGATGATTATTCTTTCTGATCCTATGTTCACTGATGTACTTCAACCTTATATTAAATGGAAAAGAGAAAAAGGATTTGAGATTATTGAAGTATATAAAGGACAAACAAATGTTGGAACAACAAATTCTTCAATGAAATCTTATTTGAAATCATTATGGGATAATGCGACTTCAGAATCACCTGCTGCTGATTATCTTTTAATTTGTGGTGATGTTCAACAAATACCTAATTTCGATGCTACAACTGATGCAAGTAATCCAGCTCCAACAGATTTATATTATGCTGAATATACAGGAGATTTTTTGCCAGATGTTTTCTATGGTAGATTTTCTGCACAAACTGTTTCTCAAATGCAAGCAATTGTTAATAAGACAATGAATTATGAAAAATATCTAATTCAAGATACTTCTTATTTAAGAAAAACACTTTTAGTAGCAGGTAAAGAAACTTCAGCACATCCTACAATTTGTGGAAATGGTCAAGTAAATTATGCTAAGAATTATTTAATAAATAATCCTTCAACTGATACTTTAGTTTATTATAATCCAGCATCAGGAAACTATTCAAGTCAAATAATTGATAGTATTTCAAGAAATGGCTATTCTTTTATTAATTATACTGCACATTGCGATGCTACAGGTTGGTCATCTCCATCAATTACATCAACAAATATTAATAATAACATAAATAATACAGGTAAATTACCTTTGTTTATTAATAACTGTTGTTTGTCAAGTAGATTTAATGAAAGCGAATGTTTTGGGGAATCAATATTAAGAGCTAATAATAAAGGGGGAATAGGAGCTATTGGTGGAAGCAATTATACTTACTGGGATGAAGATTTTTATTGGTCAGTTGGAAGTAAGTCTATTAACTTAAATCCAGTTTATGATTCTAATAATTTAGGAGCATATGATAGATTATTCCATAAGTATAATGAACCATTTAATAGATGGTACATAACTTGTGGTCAAATTATGCAAGCAGGGAATTTAGCTGTTACACAAAGTGGTTCTAATTATACAGATTATTATTGGGAAATTTATCATCTAATGGGAGATCCTTCTATTATGCCTTATGTTGGACTTCCAAAAACAATTATAAATAATATTCCAGATACAATTGCACTTAGTTCGTCAAATATTCAAATACAAACTGATGCTTATGCATTTGTTGGCCTTTCTAAAAATGGAGTTTTGATTGGAGCTTCACAAGCTGATGAGAATGGATTAGCAGATATTAATTTTATTTCTCAGCTTAATCAACCTGGATATTTAAAAGTTGTTATAACTAATCAATTTTCCAAACCAATTATTGATTCTATAGCAGTAGCTACTCCAAACTATCCTTTAATTAATATTAGTAACATTAAGTATACTAATAATCAGTCTCAAGAGGTAACTCTTTTGAATAATAATGAAGAATACTTTGTGAATTTTACTCTTTCTAATTTAGGATCTGTATCAATTGATAGTGTTGATTTGTCAATGTTTAATTCTAATAACCTAATATTTTTAGATTCAGCAGAGTATATAGGTAATGTTGGAGCTCTTTCAAGTCAACAAATTCAAAATAAATTTAGGGTTAAGGTTATTGATGGATTAGAAGATAAGAGTATATTAGGATATAATTTTAAGATTCATGGAGAAAATAACTATTTGTTAAATAAAGTTTTCTCTGCAAAAGCTTCATGCCCTAATATTGTTGTAGAAAATTTATCAATCACAATTGATACAGCTAATAGTTCTTTTGTTGGAGATGAAATTATAATAAGATTTGATGTTAAGAATACAGGAAATAATATTTCAGATGTCGGTAATGTTTTTCTTAACAATATTTCATCTAATCTTACTTATGTTTCTAATGATAGTTTGCCATTAAATTCATTGTCTCCAAACGCATACTCTTCATATGAGTTCAGGCTTAATTTTAATCCTGAAAATCAGCAGAATGATATTATTGGATTTAGATTGGGTGCTATTGCAAATCTTTATGGAGATGCAAAACGTTATGATTCAATTCCAATTATAGGTAATATTGAAACTTTCGAAACAGGAAATTTGAATTCTTTTGCATGGGAGAATATATCAGCAATTCCTTGGGTGATTGATAATAATCCAAATAATTTATATACTGGAAGCTATTCAATGAAATCAGGTTCAATTTCAAATAATAGTAAAACAACTTTAAGTGTTAATTTTACATCAATTATAAATGATAGTATTGTGTTCTATATGAGAACTTCAACTGAACAAAACTATGATGTCTTAAGATTCTATATTGATAATATTATTGTTTTAGAAACTACAGGAGAAATACCTTGGAAAAGATATTCCTTTGCAGTAAATCAAGGAGAACATAATTTTAAATGGGAATATGAGAAAGACTATTCTCAATCAGGAGGAAGTGATGCTATTTGGATTGATAATGTTGACTTCCCATTAAATGGAATAGTGCTTTCAAATAATAATTTGAGTAATAATACAGACAATATAGTAGTATACCCTAACCCAGCACAGGATTTCTTTGTTGTATCTAATTTAGATAAAGATTCTACAATTAAGTTGTTTGATTCTTTGGGAAGACTTGTATTTACCTCCAAAAAGAATGATAATACAATAAATACATCAAGTTTAAAGAGTGGAGTTTATTATCTTTCAATAGTAAAAGATAATAGTAATATTACCAAGAAAATTATTATTTCTAAGTAAAAGTGATGCAGGATTCTGTTAGCTACAAGTCTGATTCTATTTCGAGTAATCAAATAGCAAACCCTCTATTTGTTATTCCTGATTCGCTAAAAAGCGAATCTAATACTATTAGTTTTAAGCAATATATTAAAATATTAAATGATTATACTCCCGTTTTGGTTGAGAGAAAATCTTTATTCAAATACAAAAACTATTACGTAGGTAAAGATATAAAAATAATTGAAAGGAATGTTAATCCTACACATGGATGGATATTCGGATTAATTTTTATTTCAATTCTAATTTATAGTATTTTGATTAAAGCCTTTTATTCAAAGATTAAACTTATTGTAAAAGGAGTTTTTTCTAATATTACTGTATTCTCAATCTCTATTTTTCTTTTTGCCCCTATATTTTCATTGTTGGTTTATGCTCCATTGAGTTATTATAATTATTTAAATTATTCTCATATTAATTCTCATTTCGGAACATATTTACTAATTGTTTTAGTCGTCTTGATCTTTTATTTAATAAAATATGTCTTGATTTATTTCTTTGGATTATTATTTCGACAAGAGACTTTATGTGCTAAATACAATTTTAACCAAACCCTTTTTCTTATTACTGATGGTTTAGTTTTAATCCCTTTTGTCTTTTTGTTCTATTTTTTGCCAAATAATCTTCAATATTCAATGCTAATAGCAATTATTATTGCAATTGGTATATTGTTCTTATTTAGATTATTAAGAGGCTTTACTTTGGTTTTCAAGAATACAAAAGCTTCTCAATTCTATTTATTTGTTTATCTTTGCACAGTTGAATTTCTACCAATAATAATAATATATAAATATCTATTTTCGTATTAATTAAGTTTTTAGCCAATAGTTATGAGCAAGCAAATAATTAAAAATGTTCTTATTTCTCAACCAGCTCCTGCTGATATTGACAAATCACAATATAAAGTATTAATAGATAAACATAATCTTAATCTTACATTTAATAAATTCTTTGATGTAGTTGGTGTCACTAACAAAGAATACAGAGACTCAAAAGTTAGTATATTAGATCATTCTGCAGTAATTGTTACAAGCAAGTTGGCTGTTGACAACTACTTTAGATTAGCTAAAGAATTACGTTTAGTTATACCAGAATCAATGAAGTTTTTCTGTGTTTCAGAAAGTATTGCAAATTACTTGCAAAACTATATTCAATACAGAAAAAGAAAAATATTTTATGGAAAACTTCAGTTTTCAGAACTAATTAGTGTTATAACAAAGCATAAGAACGAAACATTCCTATATCCTTGTTCTGAAGAAACTACTCCTGAGAATTTTAAGCTTTTAGACAAGGCTAAGATAACATATACAAAATCTGTTATGTACCGTTCAGTGCCTAAGAACTTAAGTGATGTTGACATTAAGAAATTTGATTTAGTGGTAATGTTTAGCCCAATTGGAGTTAAATCATTTATACAAAGTTTCAAACCATCTGATTATGAAAAAGTAGTTGTTGCTGCTTTTGGTTCAACAACTCAAGTTGCTCTTAAAGAAGCTAAAATTAGAACTTTGATTCCTGCACCAACTATTGAGGCTCCATCAATGATTATGGCAATTGATAGATATCTTTCATTTACTGCAAATGAGTTGGAAGAGTATAAATTAAAAATAGAAGAAGAATTTAATAAAAAACCAGAGAAGAAAGCTCCAGCATCATTAAAAATTACTACAAAAAAAACTGCCAAAACTCAAGCTGAAAAGCCAAAGTCAAAATAAATCTTGGCTAAATGTATAAGTTTGCAAAAAGTGAAAGACTTTGTAGTAAAATAGAAATAGCTAAATTATTTGCTTGTAAAGATGGATTTTTACATTATCCAATAAGTGTAAAATTTAAGATAAAAGAAAGTATATCTCCTCAAGTTAAATTAGTTATTGTTTCTCCAAAGAAATATCAAAAGCTTTCTGTTAATAGGAACAGAATTAAAAGATTGATTAGAGAGGCTTATAGGTTAAATAATTATGAAATTAAAAGTTTTGCTATAGAAAATAAAATAGATATTTCTTTTTCATTTTCTTTTGTAAGTCAACAAATGGTTGAATTTGATAAAATAAATTCTGTTGTAAACAAGTCTTTAACACGGATTATTCACGAATTAAAGCAGAAAATTGAAAACAATAGTTAATTTAATAAGTAAGCTATTTTACTGTATTTTTATTGGAATTATACGTTTCTATCAAATGGCAATTTCTCCACATTTGCCTGCATCATGTAGATATACTCCTACTTGTTCTCAATATGGATTAGAAGCTATAAAAAAATATGGACCTTTTAAAGGGGGCTTTTTAACTCTAAAAAGAATTTTGAGTTGTCATCCTTGGGGAGGGAGTGGATATGATCCAGTTCCATAAAGATGACTTTTGATAAATTAAAATCTAAAAAAAGTATAAATTCAAACTACTTAAGAAGTTACTATTCAATCAAAAATAATCTTTATTATCAAATAAAAATTAAAAACCTCTTTCTTTCACCTCATAACATATTGTTACACAAAAATTAATAATATTGGAGGACGTGACATCTGATTTGATAACAAAGGTTTTCAATGTAAAACCCTTTAAAAAAGAAGAAGCGATATTCTGTAATGATTTAAATCTAAAAATCTAAAAAATAAATTTAATCTTCTTTAGATTTAAATCTTATAATTTTTAGCATTACTTCCTCAAAAACATAGATAGATTAAAATCTATATTCTTGAGGGCTTAATTTAGAGTTTTGAAAAATTATTCCAATTTTGAATAGGTCAATACTTACAATTCTTCTTGGGTCGCTAATTATTTTGAGAAATTCGTTATATGAATATTTACTTTGATAAGGTTTGTCAATAATTATTATTGAGCTATCTTTAACAATTGTTTGTATGGTTTTAAATTCATCGTAGGAAGAAGAAATTATAATTATGTCCTCTTTGCCAAATTCTTCTTGAAATAAATGTATTAATTTTAATGGATTTCTTTTGTGTTTTTTTATAATTCTATTGTATAAATCAAACATATATGGAGAGTGGATAGAATACTCATTCTTCTTTTTAAAATTATGTAAGAGTTTGTTTTTTTGAGTGAAAATATTCATATATTTTTAATTTAGTAATGTAATTTATAGATGCAAAGATAATTCATTTCTCAAAAATTTACTTATCTTTGCTGATTGATAGTTTTAAATTGGGTGAATAGGAGGGTGTAAAAAAGATAATTTTTATTATGAAATTATATACTGAAGATGTAATAAAGAAATACGGGAAGAGAACTGTTGTTAAGGGTGTTTCTATAAAAGTTAATCAAGGAGAAATTGTGGGTTTGCTTGGTCCAAATGGTGCTGGAAAGACTACTACTTTCTATATGATGGTAGGTTTAATTAAGCCTTTTAGCGGGAAAGTTTATCTTGATGATATGGATATTTCTGATATGCCAATGTATAAAAGAGCACAAAGAGGTGTTGGATATTTGGCACAAGAGGCTTCAGTATTTAGAACTATGTCTGTAGAAGATAATATAATGTCTGTTCTGGAGTTTAGAGACTTGTCATCAAAGGAAAGAGTTAAGATTATGGTTGGCCTTTTGGAAGAGTTTGGCCTAATGCATATTCGTAAGAGTAAAGGTAATCAACTTTCTGGAGGAGAAAGGAGGAGAACAGAAATAGCACGTGCTTTGGCTGCAGATCCAAAATTCATACTCTTAGATGAACCTTTTGCTGGAGTTGATCCAATCGCAGTACAGGATATTCAAAATATTGTTGCAAAATTAAAGAATAGGAATATTGGAGTTTTAATAACAGATCATAACGTTCACGAAACTTTAACCATAACTGATAGAGCATACCTTCTTTTTGAGGGAAGCGTTCTCAAATCAGGGACTCCGAAAGAACTTGCTGAAGATAAACAAGTTAGAAAGAAGTATCTTGGGGAAAACTTTGAATTGCGTTAGACTATGATTTTAGTTTATGTAGATAAAATTACAAATCGTCTTGGTTATACTATTAACCTAATTTTTAAAGATATATTGGGTGTTGAGTACACTATTACAACCAATAGAGAGAATTTTGCTAAGCATATAGGAGCTAAGTTTTCATATTGCAAAAATAGGGTTACAGATGAGCCATTTATTTATTCAACTAATTTGTTATTTGAAACTACAATTGAAATAAAAGACATAGAAGTTTTTTATTTTGAAGAAAATCCTGCAATTTTTAGAACATACGTAAAAGAAACCATTATGCCTTTTGACGTTTTGGCAGCTTCATTCTATTTTGTTTCTCGATATGAGGAATACCTTCCTTTTATTCAAGACAATCATGGGAGGTATAGATATGAGGAAAGCATCGCTTTTCAAAATTGTTTTTTACATAAACCAATTGTTAATATCTGGGCGAAGAATTTGGGCGAAAAAATTAAAAGTATATATCCTGATTTAGAGTTTGCCAAGCATTATTTTAGATTCTATAATACAATAGATATTGATTCTGCATATTCTTTTAAAGAGAAGGGAGTGTTTAGAAAACTATATGGGTTTGCTAAGGACTTCTTTATGGGAAATTTCTCAGAATGCGCATATAGATTCAATGTAATATTTAGAGATAAAACTGACCCTTATGATAATTTTGATTATCAAATATCGTTAATTAAGAAATATAAGCTCAAAACATTTTATTTTATTTTATTTGGAAGATACGGGAAATATGATAAAAACATTTCTCCATACAACAAGCGCTTTCATCGTTTAATAAAATATTTATGTGATTATGCAAAGGTAGGAATACATCCATCTTACTCGTCATATGAACAAGAAGAGGAATTATCTATTCAAATTAAAGAATTAGAGCAAGTTATTCATAAACCAATATTAAGAAGTAGATTCCATTTTTTACGATTTCGACTTCCTGTTTCATACAGAAGGCTTTTGGATAATATGATTAGTGATGATTATTCTATGGGATATTCTAAAACAATTGGATTTAGAGCAGGAATATGTTCTGGATATAATTTTTTTGATTTAGAAATTGATGGAGAAACAAAATTAAGAGTTCATCCTTTTGCAATTATGGATGTTGCTCTCAAAGATGGATTGGGATTAAATAGGGAAGAGGCTCTAATTAAAATTAAACAAATTGTAAATGAAATAATTACTGTAAAGGGAGATTTTATTAGTGTCTGGCATAACCAATCTTTAAGTGGAAGGTATCAATGGGTAGGATGGAGAGAGGTTTATGAAAAGATGATAGAATATGTTTCTGCAGTAGATAGAACTCCATTTGAACAGTAGAATGGAACATAAATTTTAATCAATCGTATAAATACTCAATAATTTAGAAATATGATAGTTATTACAGGTGCAGCAGGTTTTATAGGAAGTTGTATGGTTAGCAAGTTGAATAAACTTGGAAGAAATGATATTATTATTGTTGATGATTTCAAGAAGAATGCAAATGTTAAAAAAGCGAACTATTCAAATCTTCAATTTGCAAAAAAAATTGATAGGAAGGAATTTATTAGCTGGTTTGAGAGAAATGCCACTAAGATAGATGGAGTTTATCATTTAGGGGCAAGGACTGACACAACAGAGTTTGATTGGAAAATCTTTTTAGACTTAAATCTTAATTATTCTAAGAATATATGGAGAATCTGTGCATTTAATTCCATCCCTTTAGTTTATGCTTCTTCTGCAGCAACATATGGAGGTGGAGAAAATGGATATGATGATGATCATAATAAACTTCCAAAACTTAAACCATTAAATCCTTATGGACGTTCAAAGCAAGATTTTGATCTTTGGGTTCTAAGGCAAGAGACCAAACCTCCATTTTGGGCAGGAATGAAATTTTTTAATGTATATGGACCTAATGAATATCATAAACAAAGAATGGCTTCTGTGATATTCCATTCTTATCATCAAATTAAAAATACAGGACATGTAAAACTATTTCGTTCTCATCGTCCAGATTATGCAGATGGAATGCAATTGAGAGATTTTATATATGTTAAGGATTTAGTATCAGTATTAGATTTTATTATGAAAAATCAACCTGAATCAGGTATTTATAATTTAGGTACAGGAAAAGCAAGGAGCTTCTATGATTTAGCAAAAGCAACATTTGATGCAATGGGTAAAACTCCAAATATTGAATATATTGATATTCCAGAAGATATTAGAGATAAGTACCAATACTTTACAGAAGCAAAAATGAAGAAATTAAGAAATGTTGGGTATACTGAAGATTTTTATACTTTGGAAGAAGGGATAAAGGATTATGTTCAAAATTATTTATTGACGAATTTATATTATTAATAATGAATTATAAAGAAAAACTTCAACCTATAAAAGCTTTTATATTTGATTATGATGGAGTAATGACAGATGGCAAATTGTGGATAGGAGATGATAATAACATATTTAGAGTAGGGAATGTTAAAGATGGTTTTGCGTTACAATATGCAATTAAAAAAGGCTATTTAATAGCAATAATTTCAGGGGGAAAAGGAGATAGTATATACAAAAGAATGAAAATGTTAGGGGTTGAAGATGTATTTACAGAATCAGCAAATAAGAGAGAGATTTTTTTTAAATTTTTAAAGGACAAAAGACTAACTTCTCAACAAGTGCTTTATATGGGTGATGATATTCCAGATTATGATTTAATGCTTGAAGCAGGAGTTTCCACTTGTCCATCAGATGCAGTTGAAGAAATTAAATCGATCGCAGATTATATTTCCAATAAAAATGGAGGAGAGGGCTGCGTTAGAGATGTTATAGAGCAGGTTATGCGTTTGCATAACAAATGGTTTCACCAAGAAGCTAAAGAATGGTAAAAAACCTCATAATTTTAATTATATTAATTATCCCTTTTTTTGCTTTTAATCAAGGAGTAAAAAAAGGAAAGGTAATGGATAAAAAGGCTACTTTTTATCATAATAAATTTGTTAATAGAAAAACATCTACTGGAGAGAAATTTGATCAAAAAAAATATACTGCAGCACATAAAACAATTCCTTTAAATACTTTAGTTAGAGTAACAAATACCAATAATGGACGTTCAGTAATTGTAAGAGTAAATGATAGGTGCCCTAAGAAAGGAGTTATTGACTTATCTCTTATTGCAGCGAAGAAACTTAAAATGATAAAAGAAGGAGTAGCACCTGTTAAAGTAGAGATTCTAAGTAATGATTACATTGATATTTGGTTAAAACAAGATGAAATTTTTAATTTGTTTGATGGAACTGAATAATAAAGGAGATAATTTGAAAATAGGTTACTTTGTTTCAATACATACTTTATATAAGGTATTCGAAAATTTTATGAAAAGTAGCTATAAATTGGTATAGTTGAAAATAAAAATGCAGATATAGTTTTTTAATATAAAATTTATTTTTACTTTTGCAAGACGCATTTTTATAAATAAGCTTATTGTGAAAATGCTAAGCTACTAATAATTAAAGAAAAAGAGTTAAGGAGCTATTTAAATAATAGTAATATTTACATACATTTATTACATCATGTATAAACGAAATATCTTATTTCCACTCATTAAGACAACAAAATCTTATTTGTTAGTTGTTATTGTTATTTTTGCTCCATTGATTGGTTTTTCACAACAAGAGCCAGAATTTACTCAATATATGTATAATCGTTTATCATATAACCCAGCTTATGCAGGAAGTAATGGCGCTATGTGTTTGACTGGATTTTATAGAAACCAATGGATGGGCTTAAAATTAACTGATATAAAAGGTGGTAAACCCTCAACTCCGCAAACATTAAACTTTTCTTTTGATTTTCCTGTTAAATTCCTTCATGGAGGCTTAGGTGCAACAATAATTTCTGATAAGATAGGGTATTGGAATCAAACTTTTGTAAAAATTGATTATGCTTATAGATTTGAATTGCCAACAGGGAATTTAGCTTTAGGATTAGAGGCTCAATTATTTAGTTCTGCGATTGATTTTGCAAATTTAGTTGGAAGTGATCAGATAAATGAATTGGATGAAATATTGGCAACTTCAAGGGATCCCGTTTTGAAAGATGCTTCTCAACAAAATGATTTTTTATTTGATTTAGGTTTTGGAGCATATTATCAAATTCCAGGAAAGTTTTATGCAGGTTTTTCTTCATCAAAACTAATGGAAACTAAGAGTGACAAGCTTAAATGGGAAGATAAAAGACATTATTATTTATTAGCAGGATATGAATGGACAATTCCTGCTTATCCTGAATTTAGAATTCTTCCTTCTGCTTTAGCAAAATTTATTGAGCCAAGTGGAGATATAAACAAATATCAAATCAACGCAAACTATCAAATTAATGCAAGTGCATTAGTAGAATATAACTATATGTTTTGGGGAGGGATTAACTATCGTATCCAAGATGCAATAAGTGTTTTAGGAGGATTAACCTTAGGAGGATTCAAGTTAGGAATGTCTTATGATATTCCAATAACATATTTAAGACCTTATGGTTCATTTGAGTTATTTGTTAGATATTGCTTTAAAGTTGAAAACCAACCTAAGCCTCCAACAAGTTATAGAAACACAAGAATGAATTAGAAAATGTAACTAAACATAATAATTTACGTTTAGAACAGAAATAGACAGAAAAATAAAATTAGAAGAATATGAAAAGATTGATTTTATTAGCATCATTAGCTATATTAGCAGTAGGATGTGGATCGACAGACAATGGTGAACTGATAGGTGTTCAAGGAAGACAACCATTTGAAGATATGCAGCCTTATGGAATGGTTGAAGTTCAACAAGGAAGTTATACAATGGGATCTTCAGATGAAGATATTTACTCTACCTATAATTTACAGCCAAAAACAATACAAATAAATTCTTTTTGGATGGACGAGACAGAGATTACTAATAATGAATATCGTCAATTTGTTTATTGGGTAAGAGACTCAATTGCATATAAATTATTAGGAGATGTTAATCCTCAAAAATATTTAATAGAAGTTGATCAATATGGTGAAGAGCTTCCAAATCCGATAATTAATTGGAGTGAAAAGATTGATTGGGAGTTGAAAAATGCAGACGAAAGAGATGCTTTGAATCCTTTGTTTATTCCTTCAGAAGAAAGATTTTACAATAAAAAGCAATTAGATGCAAGAAAATTAAATTATGAGTATTTTTGGATTGATTATGTAACAGCAGCGAAGAAAGAACATTATTCTGGAATAGAATTAAGTCCTGAATTAAAAGGTTCTTCATTTGCAGGAAGACCTAATGGATTAAAAAATAGAAAAGAACTTGTAAAGAGAGAAGTAATAAATGTATACCCTGACACATTAGCTTGGATGCATGATTACGCATATTCATATAATGATAATTTGACTCGTAATTATTTCTCTCATCCAGCTTATGATGATTATCCTGTTGTTGGAATTACTTATCGTCAAGCAAAAGCATTCTCGATTTGGAGAACATTTATGATGAATAATTACTTAGAAGGACAAGGTTATTCAAGAATGGAAGAATTCCGTTTACCAACAGAAGCAGAATGGGAATATGCTGCTAAAGGAGGTGCGCCAGGAGCTGCTTATCCTTGGGGAGGACCTTATGTTAGAAATGGAAAAGGATGTTTCATTGCTAATTACAAACCAATGAGAGGAAATTATGATGTTGATGGAGGTGTTTTACCAGTTATTGTTGCTCACTATGCTCCTAATGATTTTGGTCTATATGATATGGCAGGAAACGTTTCAGAATGGTGTGAAGACTCCTTTAATGAATCTTCATATAATTTTGCTCACGATTTAAATCAATTTGCAGGTTACCAAGCTACTGATGAAGATAGTCCACAAATGAAAAGAAAAGTAATTCGTGGAGGAAGTTGGAAAGATCAAAAACATTTTATTCAAACTGCAACTCGTGCATATGAATATCAAGATTCAGGAAAGAGTTATTTAGGTTTCCGTTGTGTCCAATCATATCTTGGTAGAGTTCGTGGAGATAATCCAAAAACATCTTCAAATGTTTATAAACATTAATTTAGAAAATTAATTAATCATTTAATATTAAAACGTAAAAATAAATTTATTATGGGTTTAGATAGTTTTGTAAGAAGTAAGTCCTATAAAAATATGACAGCTAAGCTATATGGTATTGGAGCATCTGCTGTTATTGTTGGAGCATTATTTAAAATTCAACACTGGGTTGGAGCTGGTGCACTATTAACAATTGGAATGGGAACAGAGGCTTTAATATTTTTTGTATCAGCTTTTGAACCGCTACATGTTGAATATGATTGGAGTTTGGCATATCCTGAACTAGCAGGAATGGATGAAGATAAGGATAAGAAGGAAGAAAAGAAAAAAGGAAAAAAGAGAAGAGAAAATCAAGATGTAGACTTAAGTGGGTTAAGCGGATTAAGTGGATTAAATGTTGTAGGTGGATTAACAGAAACTCAAGCTTTAGACAATATGCTTTCTCAAGCAAAAATTGGACCTGAATTAATAGAAAGTTTAGGAAAAGGATTGCAAAATCTTAGTGAAACAGCTTCTCAGTTAGGTTCAATTACTAATGCATCTCTTTCAACTGAAAAATTTGTTAAGAATATTGAAGATGCTACAGAATCTGCTGCAGAATTATCATCTTCTTATAAGAAAACATCAGATTATTTGAATAAAGATTTGATGGTTTCTGGAGAATATTTAGCAAGTGTTCAAGATGCTGCAACAGCAGTTTCTACACTATCAAACATTTATAAAGAAACAGCTGTAGCTCTAACAAGTGGAGATTCATCATACTTAAATGAATTGAAAACTATGGCTTCAAGCTTATCTTCAATAAATGCTTTATATGAATTACAAATTCAAAACTCTACTGCCCAATTAGAATCAACCAAACAAGTGCAAGAAAAAATAGATAGTTTAGTTGTTAATTTTGCTGATACAGCAGAGAATGTCCTAAGATATAAAGAACAAGTTAATGCTCTTTCTAAGAAAGTTACTGCATTAAACGATATCTATGGAAATATGCTTTCTGCAATGCAATCAAAATCATAAATTGATTAAGACTAAATAATTTATTAACGCAAAATAATAGAATACTATGGGTGCAACAAATTGTCCGGAAACCCCCAGACAGAAGATGATTTCAATGATGTATTTGGTTCTAACAGCGATGTTAGCACTAAATGTGTCTGTTGAAATTCTTCAAGCCTTTGTAACTGTTGGTGACAACATGGAAACTACTAATAAGCTATTTTCTTCAAAGATAGAAAACTCTTACTATAATTTTGAAAGAGCTTATAATGCTAATAAAGAAAAAGTAGGCCCTAATTGGATAAAAGCACAAGAAGTTAGAAAATCTACCAAAGAGATGATAAAATATATTGATGATATGCAATATGATTTAATTGTTTATGTTGATGGATTAAAAGGAGGAAAAGAAGAAGCAAAGAAAATATTGTCAGAAAAAGGATTTGAAGGAGTAAAGGCAAAAGATAATGCGACTTCTCCTACAAGATATTTTATGGGAGGAAGTGAAGATGGATCTGGAGCAAAAGGTATGGAGTTAAGAAAGAAGATTGAAGCTTACCAAGCAAAAATGTTAACTCTTGCCGATCCAAGATTCGTTGAGAGACTGAAAAAAATGCAAATAAACACTAAAGGAAAGTTTAAAAATAAAGCTGGTCAAAATCTTAATTGGCAAATGTATAATTTTAATAATACAATTACATTAGCCGATTTAGTTATCTTAAAAAAGTTAAAGTCTGAAGTTCAAAATGCAGAGTTTGATGTTGTAAATGACCTTTTGGTGTCTGTTAGTGCAGATGACTATAAATTTGATAATGTTAGAGCAAAAGTTGTTCCAACTGCAACTTATGTTATGCAGGGAGACTCTTATTTAGCAGACGTATTTGTTGCTGCTTATGATTCAAAAACACAATTAAGAGCTGATGTTAGAGGAGCAAATTTAGTTAGTGATTCTGGAGTTATTAAACTAAAGTTCCCAGCAACAGCTGTAGGTATGCAAAAATATGAAGGTGTTGTATATGTAAAAGGAGAAAGTGGTGAAGAAGCTTATCCATTTTCAGGCGAATACTTTGTTGCTGCCCCTGCTGTTACAATTTCTCCAACCAATATGAACGTATTTTATATTGGAGTTGATAATCCTGTTTCAATTTCAGCACCAGGAGTTAGTGCAGACCAGTTAAATGTTAGTATAACTGGTGGAGGTGGAGCTACCATTAGTAAAGTGTCTGCTGGAAAATATATTGTTAATGTAAAAACTCAACAAGAAGCTCAAGTTGTTGTAACAGCAAATATTGGAGGTAAGGTTGTAAAACAAGGAGATATGAAGTTCCGTGTTAAGAAAATTCCAGCTCCAAAAGCAATGGTTGGCTCATCAGATGGTGGAAGAATTGCAAAAGAAATTCTTGTTGCACAAGGACAATTAAAAGTTGTTATGGATGGATTTGATTTCCCTGTTAAATATAATGTTACAGAATTTCAAATGACATTCAATACTGGAGGAGATGGACAAGCACCACTTGTTTCAAGAGGAGCAAGATTTACTCCAGAAATGATTAGCCAAATTCAAAGACTTAGAAGAGGAAATAAGGTTTACATAGAAGGTATTAGAGCCAAAGGACCTGACGGAGACAAATCCGTTCAAAACCCTCAAATGATATTTACAATGCAATAAAATATTAGATTATGAAAAAGATATCTTTAATATTATTAGTAGTTATTTCATTATTTAGTGCAAATCTATTTGCTCAAGTATTGGATGCACCAGATGAAGGACCAAGAGATAGTTTTTACGAAAAAATATCTTTTAATAAAAGAAAACCATTTAGTTTTCCATATGTAAGAGAAGCTGATGTTGTTTGGCAATGGAGAATATGGAGAGTTATTGATTTCCGTGAAAAACAAAATCAAGTTTTCTATTATCCAACACAACCTGACCAAGGAAGAGTTAATCTTTTCTATGCTTTAGAACAAGCAATTAATGAAGGAAAGATTAAAGTATATTCTGATGATGAATTTAAAAATGAAATTGATTGGCCTACTCAAAAAGAATTATACTCCAAAAAGATAGAAGAACAAATTGACTCTGTAGACATTGACGGAACAGAATTTCAGGTAACAAAAAAAGTTCTAATTCCTCTAAATACTGATGATATTAAAACTCTTCGTATTAAGGAAAATTGGTTTATTGATAAACAAAGAACTGTTCAAGATGTTAGAATAGCTGGTTTCTCTCCAATTTACTATCAAGTAAAAGAAGAAGGAGCACCTCCAATTACAATTCCATTGTTTTGGGTAAGATATGATGACCCAGAAGTTAGAGAATTATTAGCAAACACTGAGGTATTCAACTTTAAAAATGATGCTCAAAGAAGAAGCTATGATGATATATTCCTAAAAAGAATGTTTAGTAGCTATATAATTAAAGAATCTAACGTATATGGACTTCGTACAATTAGTCAATATACAACTGGAGACGAAGCTTTGAGAGAATCAGATAATTTAAAAGATAAAATCTTCGATTACGAAGAAGATATGTGGGAATACTAACATATTGCTTTTAAATAGTCAAAGATAAAAAATACGGCAGGAGAAAATCTTCTGCTGTATTTTTTTATACAATAGTTTTATATGAATTGAATTTATAATTTTGCATGACTATTTTGAGTTGTGCGTTTTTCATTAAAATAAGTTATGGATATAAAAGAATTATTTAATAATAAATCAATAAAAGGAATTGAGAAAGTTAGACAATTAACTTTAGCAATCTCAAATAATGAAATTCTAATTGAAGATATAAAAGAGATTTGTAAGACACTAAAAGACTCTGAAATTGCTTATTGTATGGAAGCAATTGAAGCAGTTACTATTTCAAATCCAGAAATTTCAAATATTGAATATTTCAAATTCGCATCTTCTTATATTGATTCAAAATCAAATAGCCTAAAAAGAGAATCAGCAAGAGTAATAGGGAATATAGCAATGTTATATCCCAAAGACTTGGACAAACCTATTAAATCTCTTTTGAATAATACAAATGATAATGGTATAGTAGTTCGTTGGAGTGCTGCCTATGCACTTTCAAGAATTGTGATTTTGCCAGAATATGCAAATAGTAAATTATATGATCAATTAGTAGAAATTTGCGATAAAGAGGAGAAGAATAGTATAAAGAATATTTACTTAAAAGCATTTAAGAAGAGGGTAAAATAAAACCTTATTCCAGTAAAATAAAACGAAGAAAGAAAAAATTAAAACAAAGAGTTAGTAACTTAAAATAGCGTTTCATTTAAATGAATAAGGAGATTAAAGACTATAAAGTCATTAAGGATATTAGTGTCCTTAAACTCCTAAACAGCAAAACCTCTCAACAACTAAACCTTCTTTACTTTCAAAAAGCATCAATCATAATCAAAAATATATCAGTCAAAAATAAAAATATGACTGATATAAATTGAAATATGACTGATATATTTTCAATTATACTTGATATATTTTTAAGTAGATTTATTTACCTCTTCCTTGGAAGATTATAATAAAGGTATAAAGTAGAATCTTTATATCTGTGGCGATAGAAAGGTTTTCAATATATAAAAGGTCATATTGCAAACGTTCTATCATTTCATCAACATTTTCAGCATATCCATACTTAACTTGTCCCCATGAAGTGATGCCTGGTTTTACCTTAAGCAAAAGGGTATATTCAGGATTTCTTTCAACAATTTGATTAATAAAATATCTTCTTTCAGGTCTTGGTCCAACCAAGCTCATAGTCCCTATCAAAACATTATAGAATTGAGGAATTTCGTCTAATCTAACCTTACGCATAAATTTCCCAAATGGAGTTATACGACTATCATTATCGCTTGAAAGTTTAGGCACTCCATCGCTTTCAGCATTCAAATACATTGAGCGAAATTTATGCATATAAAAAGGCTTGCCTTTATAACCTATTCTTTCTTGCTTATAAAAAATTGGTCCTTTAGATGTGAAATATACAATTGCTCCAGTAATTAAATAAATAGGGATAAGAATTATAATTGCAATAGATGCAAACAAAATATCCATAAGTCTTTTTATGAACTTTTGCCAATTTGAAAGAATTTCATTTGAAACCAACACCAAAGGAGTTTGAAAGATTGAAGACATCTTAACTCTTCCTAAAAGAATGTCTGTTGTGTCAGCAGGAACTTTAATTAAAACGTTATTATTCGATTCAATTTGAGTTATTATCTTATGAAGGTTGGCCTCATTTTCTTTTTCAACTGCAATAATTATTTCTTCAACATTGTTATCTGCAATTATCTTGTCAATATCCTTATAGTCTCCAAGGCAGTTTAGATAAGCTGAAAGTCCATTATTTTTTTTATCAAGATTAACGTATCCAATTATCTTATTTCCTGAAGAGATTTCTTGATTTTCAATATCGTGAAAAAGTTTAATTGCTTTTGAGTTATTGCCAATAATTATTGTAGGGAAGCCAATAATTTTTTTATGAATTTTCTTGGCTGCATTTGTTGTAATTAATAGCCTTGGTATATAGGTTAAGAAGAAATGAGTAATTAGGAGGATAAAGAAAGAAAAATAGTAGTTTTTGTATGATAATATTTGGTCGTCAAGCAATAGTACAAAGAATATAACTATAATTCCAACAACACTTATAAAGAAAGTTTGTTCTAATTCTTTTAATCTTGACTTGCGATAAGAGTCGGTGTAAGTTCCTTGACAAAAATAAAGAAAAATCCAAAACAGAGGTACGAATACTAATCCCTTATATAAATTTGAATCACTGAAAACGGAATTAATATCATCAAAACTCCCAGCATCAATTGTGGTTTTGCGAAATATAAAAAATAAAGTCCAAGCAATTAGAGCTGATAATAAATCTGAGATAAGGTATTTTGCACCCTGAATTTTTCTATTCATTGTTATTGTAAGGAGAAGGTTTTGTTATTTATTTGGGTAGTGAATAATTTTAATGTTATCAACATAAATCCAGCCATTTTGAACTCCATCCTTCTTTAAAGGAGTGAGAAAGACTCTAAAATATTCTGGATATGAAAGCTGAGACCACACTTTCCCCAAAACTATATAAACTTTTTGCCATCCTTTCGTAGCATTTGGATTAAGTGTCATAACATTCAAATATTGTGTTTGTGCAGCAGCAGAAGTCTTTCCAGCCATTCCAATTCCAAAAGGTATATTACACCAATAATCAATTTCCATAATAACAGTTGATTTATTGTTGCAGTAAATGGAGTCAGAAATAACCCTGTAAGTTGTTTCATCTGATCCTAAATACATAGCTCCACAATAAGTTCCCCATTCAACAGTGTCGGGATTATTACATTTTATTAACCTATTTGTGTCTTGTAATAGTCCTTCAGTCTTAAAGGAAAGAAATGAGTTTTCAAACAATTCAGAAATTGCAAATACAGACCAATCATCTCTATAAGAGATATCCATAGTTTCAATTGTATCTGTTTCTTCCTCTTTTAAGTTAATAGTGTTTGTGTAGGTAGTGTAAAAAGGATAATCAGACCTTGTTAGAGAAATACCATTTAACTTAATACCAGGTTTAATTTCAATCTTATGATTCCCTTTCTTTAAGATAGGAACTTTGCAAGGTAGAGAATAAGTTCCGATATATATATTATCTACAAAAACCCAAGCATCAGTAATTGCAGAAGTTTGAAAACCTTCAGTTGAACTTTGTTCTATTGCTGGATTTTCAACTACATTAAATCCTTTAATGTATATAAAAGAAGGAGTTTGTTGGTCGCCTTCAAATTCATTACAACTAACTAAAAATATAGAAAATACAAATACCGATAAGATAATAGTTAAATAACTATTAGATAATAATTTTTTACTCATTACAAACAAAATAAGATTTCAAACTTAACGCACGAAAAAAGTGCTTTAGTATAATAATAAAGAACAAAAATAGAAGTTTTTTTTGAATTATCCCTTTTAAATCAGAACTTCTTTGTAAATTCGCATTGTTAAAATATGGAGAAATGATAACAGATAGCTTTAAACACAAAGGACTAAGAAAATCACTTGTAGAAGAATTAAAATCTAAAGGAATAACTGACAAAAAAGTTTTAGAAGCAATTGGAAACATTCCAAGACATATATTTTTAGATTCTTCATTAGACAATATTGCATATCAAGACAAAGCTCTTCCAATAGGTTGCGCTCAAACAATCTCTCAACCCTACACTGTAGCTTTTCAAACCCAGCTTTTAGAGCTCAAACCCAATGAAAAAGTTTTAGAAATAGGCACAGGCTCTGGTTATCAAACTTCTGTTTTGTGTGAAATGGGAGTAAGAGTTTTTACCATCGAAAGGCACAAACCTTTATATGTTAGGGCAAAGTCAGTCTTGGAGCTTATGAAATATAAACCTAAATGTTATTTTGGAGATGGATATAAGGGCTTACCTGCCTATGCTCCATTTGACAAAATAATAATAACATGTGGAGCAGAAACTATTCCAGGGGAATTAGTCTCTCAACTCAAAGTAGGAGGTATTTTGGTCGTTCCAATAGGTCTTGACAGTCAAATAATGTATAAGATAACAAAGAATAAAGAAGTAGAATTGACAACCCAAGAGTTTGGCAATTTCAAATTTGTTCCAATGCTTCAGGACAAGGAAAGTTAATTTTAAATCAACAATTTTACTATGTCTTTTATTTTTACTACCTTTGCATAATATTTATATTTTTATATATGGGAAAAGGAAAAGTATTATTTGTAAATCAGGAAATAACTCCATATTTGGAAGAGACTCCATTGTCTATTTTTAGTAGGAAACTTCCTCAATTTATTCAAGAAAGTGGTAAAGAAATCAGAACTTTTATGCCACGATTCGGTAATGTTAATGAAAGAAAAAATCAACTACATGAGGTGATTAGGCTTTCAGGAATGAATTTAATTATTGATAATTCTGATCATCCATTAATAATAAAAGTTGCTTCAATCCAACAAGCAAGAATGCAGGTTTACTTTATAGATAACGAAGATTTCTTCCAACGTAAATTCGATGTTTTTGATGACAATAAGAAGGCTTTTGAAGATAATGATGAAAGAACAATTTTCTTCTCACGTGGAGTTTTGGAAACAATAAAGAAATTGAATTGGAGACCTAATGTTGTTCATTGTAGTGGCTGGTTCTCTTCTTTGTTACCTTTCTACATTAAACGTACAGATTATAAAAATAATCCATTGTTTGGAACATCAAAAATAATATTAACTCTTATTGATGATGAGTTCACCGAACAATTGAATGAGAATTTCCATAAGAAACTTAAATCAGATGGAGGAACTTTAAAGGATTGGAATTTATATAAGGAGCCAAATTATTTGAATTATATGATGGCTGCAATTTCTTATTCCGATGGAGTAGTTTTGGCATCTGACAAAGTTAATCCAAAGCTAATTGAGTTTGCAAAACAAAACAAAAAACATATTATTGAATATGCTCCAGTTGAAGAGCAATACCCATTAATAAATGAACTATACGATAAGATTATGATTTTTGATGAAGATTAATCTTATCGAATACAACATATCAAACATACGCACGTTTATATAAACAAATTTATTTCAATATTATGTTTAGATTAAAATATTTATTATTTCTAATTCCTCTTTTTTTAGTTTCATGTGTTGATGAAGACCCAATGTTAGGAATGGGTTTGGTTGATGATACAGACAAATTAAACGCAAACAAATACGATAATTTTGATATTAATGCTTTTGTTTTTCATGAAGACTCATTGAAAACAAGTGATTACCGTTATATGACTTTAGGTTCATATTATGATAATCAGTTTGGATTGGTTAAAACATCAATTTATTCTCAAGTAAGTTTATCTTCATCCACAATTGACTTTAATTATTATAAGGATAAATCAGACTCAATAGTTCTTGCTTTATCTTACGTTGGCGCATTTACAAAAGATACATCAATAAAATCTATGGAAATGAAGGTTGAAGTATTTGAGATAACAGAATCATTTGATGATTCTGCTTCTTACTACAAAAAATCTTCATTGCAATATAATTCAACACCTATTGCATCTAAAACCATAACCATTTCTCCAAAAGATAGTGTATTGATTAATGGAGGCAAATTACCAGCACATCTTAGAGTAAATTTGGGTAATGATTTTCTTCAAAAGATTATTAATTCAGGAAGTTTCTCAAGCAACAATAGTTTCTTAGAATTCTTTAAAGGATTTTACATTAAGCTAACTCCAACATCTAATACCGATGCAAATGGAATAATTGCTTATTTTGATATGTATTCTTCCAATTCAGGAATGATGCTTTACTATAAAGATAATGCTGGAAGAACTCAAAAATATAATTTTGTATTTGACCAAACTTCACGTCGCTTTACACATATAGATTATAATTTCTCTTCATCAGAGCTTACACAATTTGCTTCAAAAAGAAAATCAATAACAGATACTTTAGATTGTAATTCTGCAACAGGGAAAATACATTTAGCAACCTTAGGTATAAGTGCAGCAAAATTGAATATTAATGACCTTTTGCAATGGTATACTGATTCAACTCAATCCTTAGGAGGTTTTAATCAAGCTATGCTTATATTACCAGTTAATGAAGATTATATTACCAGCGTTGGAGGGACACAAAACATTCCTTCTAAAATTATTTGTTATCGTAAAGATGATAGTGGTAATTTAGTTTATATACACGATGCATTATTTACTGCAGAACAGTTTATGGGAACTTATGACAAAGCTTCCAATTCTTATAAAATGCGTATAACATCACACCTTCAAAACTATTTGAATGGTAATGTGAAATCTTCAGATATATATCTAATGCCTGACTCCAGAACATCAACAGCCAATAGAGTTGTTCTTAATGGACCTAAGCATTCTACTAAACCAGCAAAAATAGAAATCATTTACACAAGATGAAAAAACTTTTCTTCACACTGATTTTCCTAAATACATTCTTTTTCACATCTTTTTCTCAAAAGGAATACTTGGAGTATTGGAATAATAATAATATTTCAACCAAAGGATATAAATCCGACAAAGGAGTAAGAGTTGGTAATTGGACTTGGTTTTATGAAGATGGAACAAAAGACCATGAAGGCACTTATGATGAAAGAGGAAAAAAGATTGACACTTGGACATATTACTATAGTAATGGAAAAATTAAAAAGCAAGAATGTTATTCAGAGAATGGATTTGAAAAAGCTTACTATAATAATGGACAATTGTATTATTCTGTAGAAATTAAAGACGGAAAGAAAATAGGAGAATACAAGGAGTACCACAAAGACGGAAAGGTGAAAATGATTGGTAATTATGTTGAGGACGAGTTAGATGGAGATGTTGTTTGGTGGTATGAGAATGGTTATAAGGAAATGGAAGGTAGTTTAAGCAAAGGAAAGAGAGAAGGAAATTGGAAATACTACTACTATTCAAATGGAGTTTTGGGAAGTGAAGGTAATTATATAAATGATAAAGAAACTGGAAAGTGGACTTATTATTATGAAACCAAAGAGAAATGGAGAGAAGGTAATTATGAAAATGGTTTAAGAGAAGGAGAATGGATAACTTATTATGAAAATGGAGATGTCCTTCATAAAGGAAGTTATTTAAAAGGTTTAGAAAATGGAGTTTGGGAAAGTTGGTATGAGAATGGTAAAACTAAAGATAAGGGTTCATTTGTAAATGGAAATCTATCTGGTCTTTGGAGTCATTGGTATGAAGATGGAACTTTAAAAACAGAAGTATCATATAAGGATGGACTAAAAGATGGTCAAGAAAAGCTATATGATGAAAGAGGAGTTTTATTTCGTTTTTCAGAATATAAGCAAGGTAAGTTTCATGGAAAGGTTGAAAGATATTCTGATAGAAAGGTTTTGATAGAAAGCACAAACTATAAAGACGGATTAAAAGAAGGTCTTTCAACTTTCTATTATTTGCAAGGAGCCAAACAAAGAGAACAATCTTTTAAGGCAGGAAAACCTGATGGTAAATGGGCAGAATATCATGAAAATGGCAACAAAGCATCTGAAGGAACTTATTCTAATGGCAAACAAGTAGGGAAGTGGGTTAGTTATGACAGATATGGAAATAAGTCTTCAATTGTAATATATAAAAACGGAAGAAGAGTATCTCAAGAAATTCTCAAAAAAGACCAAGAACAGAAATCAAAATCGAAAACATTTTAATGGTTTAATAAATAAAACAAATGCTAAGTCTTAATGAATTATTGGAGTATAGAATTATTCTTGCATCAAAATCGCCAAGACGGTTAAGTTTATTAAAACAAATGGGATTTAAGGTTGAGGTTGTAAGATTTGATGTTAACGAAGATTATCCCCTCAATATAGAATATTCCTCTATTCCTGAATATTTAGCTGAAAAGAAAGCAAAAGCATTTGATATAAATAAGCTTGAAGAAAAGGATATTTTGCTAACAGCAGATACCATGGTTTTCTTAAACACTCAAACAGTTGATAAGCCAAAAGACAAAGAAGATGCAATATCTTTATTAAAAAAGTTATCAAATCAAACTCACCAAGTAATTACTGGCTGTTCTCTCAAAACAAAATTCAAAACAAAATCATTTTCTGTTAAAACAGAGGTTAGTTTTAAGCAATTAACCAATGAGGAAATAATCTATTATGTAGAAAACTACAAACCCTACGATAAGGCAGGTTCTTATGGCATTCAAGAATGGATAGGTCTAATTGGAGTAGAAAAGATTCAAGGGTGCTACTATAATGTAATGGGACTTCCAACACAAGAGATTTTCAATCAAATTAACCATATAATAAATACAAAATAAGTATGGCAAACGAAAATTACAAAGTATTGATAGTTGATGACGAAGAAGATATTTTAGAATTCCTTTCTTACTCATTAACTAAAGATGGTTTCATTACCAAAACAGCCAAAACGGGTTATGAAGCTATAAACATTGCAAAGGACTTTATCCCTGATGTAATTGTGTTGGATGTTATGATGCCAGGCATTGATGGAATTGAAACATGCACAGAGCTTAGAGCAATTGAAGAATTGCATAACACTATGATAATTTTCCTTACTGCCAGAAACGAAGACTATTCGCAAATTGCAGGATTTGATGCTGGAGCCGATGATTATGTTTCAAAACCAATCAAACCCAAAGTATTATCCTCTCGACTTAAAGCTCTTCTGAGAAGAAAGCCAGGAACTTATTCAAAGCAAGAAACAAGTGATAATATTCTTGTTAGAAATGATTTAACAATAGATAGAGAAAAATATATTGTATTTGTTCAAGACCGAGAAATACTCCTTTCAAAAAAAGAATTTGAACTTCTATATTTCTTAGCCTCCAAACCCAACAAGGTTTTCTCAAGAGATGAAATTTATTCTGCCGTTTGGGAAGATGGAATAATTGTTGGAGAAAGAACAATTGATGTTCATATCCGCAAACTAAGAGATAAACTAAAGATAGATAATATCAAAACATATAAAGGCGTTGGTTATAAATACGAAGAATAAAGAAAATGAAAATAAAGTCTTTAACATTAAGGATTATTATCTTTTCCTCAATCCTGTTTTTAGCCCTTTTGACAGGAATACTTGTTTGGTTTAAGGACAATTTATTTTTACCAACAATTATATCAGCCATAGTTTTTATCCTTTCCAACTATTTCTATGTTAAATACACAATAGATAGAGAGTTTTACGATAAGGTAAGAACAATATACAAGAATATCTACAACTATAAAGTATCTAAAATAGACCTTAAGCATAGAATAAAATCTTCAAAAATTGGGCTTGATGAAGTAAAAAAAGAAGTGTCCGATTGGATGGATGAGAATGATAAGCAAATAAGCAATATGATTGCCCTTGAAAAGTATAGAAAGGAATATATTGGTGATGTTGCTCACGAACTTAAAACTCCAATATTCAATATTCAAGGATATGTCTCCACACTTCTTGATGGAGCAATGGAAGATCCTCATTTAACCAAGAAATATCTTATAAGAGCAGAGGCAGGCATAGATAGATTAATAGCCATTGTTCAAGACCTTGACACCATAGCCCAATTGGAACTTGATGAAGTGCAGCTTCAAATTACTCATTTCAATATAACACAGCTTATAGATGAGGTTATAGATAGTTTTGAATTGAAAGCCTTAGATAGAAAAGTAGCATTGGTATTTCATAATCTTGACCCTGTGATTGTGGAAGCCGATAAAGGCAGAATAAGACAGGTTTTGGTTAATTTGATAGAGAATGCTATAAAATATAGTAAGGACGAGAATGGGGAAGTAAGGATTAAAATATTTGATATGGATGATCTATATCTTGTTGAAATATCAGATAAGGGCATAGGCATTGAAGAAAAAGATATAGAAAGAGTCTTTGAACGATTCTATAGAACAGATAAAGCACGCTCCAGAGAATATGGAGGCACAGGATTGGGCTTAGCAATAGTAAAACATATAATAGAAGCACATAATCAAACAATCAACGTAAGGAGCACCATAGGACAAGGAACAGTCTTTGGGTTTACCCTCAAAAAACACGTTGAATAACACCAAATAGAATTGGTGAAATGTCATCTCATTTTATCAAAACAAAGATTAAGTGTCGTAAAATCCTTATTTAGTTTCCGTTAAAGCTAAAAATGCAGTACTTAAAATTATAGATTTTAGATAGTCTAAGAATATTGAATTTTATTTTACAAGATTTTTTTTCTAATAATAAATTAGATGATATCAGTTCTATTAATATAAAAAGAGTTTAGTCTTTTAGCATCTCCTTCATTTCTTTTATTGAAAAAGGAGGATCTTTTTTGTGAATTATTGAATGACAATTTGGACAAACTGGTACTAAATCTTTTATAGGGTCAATTTGATAAGTTTTTCCAATTTGTGATACTGGGATCAAATGATGAATGTGAATAAATCCTTTCCCAATATCACCATAAATCTTTACAAAATCAAAATTACAAATCACACATTTTGTCCCCCAATGTTTAATACACAATTCTCGTGCCTTTGAATTTCTTTCGTAAGAGTTTACTGTTATTGTCTTTTTTAAGCCTTCGTAAAATTCAGAATTGATGTCTTTAGGAAGCTCTTCAGCATAAGAGATTTCTTTTGTTAAGCAGGTCTTTTCTAATGCTTTTTTTAGCTCAGGTTTTAATTGCCAAACAAATTTCTTCCCTTCATCCCAACCATTAAAAAATAAATCCCAAAACTTGTATTGTTTTTCATTTCTCTTAGTAAAATTAATATCATACTTGGTAGCAATTCTTTTTGCATATCTTCCAATTTCAAGATTTAATGGGGGATGAGTAGTATCTAAAATTAGTGCAATTTGACTTGCATACGCTTTATGGTTTTCAAAAGAATATAAGGTTTGAAAAATTGATAAATCAAGTTCATTTGTAAGTTCGTTGTCTAAAAGAATGTTAGACCACTCTGGAATGTTTAATCTTGACTCTTCTGTAGCTATATTTAAAGGTTTTTCCCCTTTTGGAATTTCTACTTTCATTTTATAATATCTATCTCAACATATCCTATAACAAGGTTTGATATTGCAAATACCACAAATCAAAAAGAGGATAAATTAATTAAAGTGGAGCGTAGGGGAGTCGAACCCCTGACCTTTAGACTGCCAGTCTAACGCTCTAGCCAACTGAGCTAACGCCCCAAAACTTTGCAAAGATATGAATACGTAAAGATATATTCACAATTGGGACAATAAAATGATTTTTATGGTTTCTTATTGTAGGCGTTCATTGTTCTATCCATTCCAATTGTTGAAAAGGATTTAATGATTTCTACTATTGTGTCAAGTTTTTGATTTATTGTTGCCAATTCGCCTTCATCCCATTTCCCCAAAACATAATCAACCTGTCTTCCTTTTGAGAAATTGTCTCCAATACCAAAACGTAGTCTGTTGAATTTATTATGTCCCAAGGTTTCAATTATATGACTTAATCCGTTATGTCCCCCATCGCTTCCTGTCATTCTCATTCTAATGGTTCCAAGTGGAAGAGCAATATCGTCAAGTATTATTAAAATGTTTTCAAGAGGAATATCCTCCTTGTCCATCCAATATTTAACTGCCTTACCGCTAAGATTCATATAAGTTGTAGGCTTTGCTAAAATAATTGTTCTGCCTTTAAACTTGGTTTTTGCAATATAGGCATGTCTTTCTAATGAAAATGCACAATCGGTTTGACTTTTTGCAAAGTAATCCAAAGCCATAAATCCAATATTATGACGTGTATTCTCATATTCCTTTCCAATATTGCCCAAACCAATGATTAGGTATTTCATCTTATTTAGTTTTTAAAGTAAAATGGCGAACAATTTCTGCTCGCCATATCTACTTAATGTTATAAAGTCTTTTTATTTAGCTGCAGCTGCTGATTGACGAGTTGATTTAACCCAAATAACAACTGAAGATTTAACATTTAAAATATCAACATTTGGAATATTAATTTCTTCAACCTTTACTCCTTGACCAATGTTAAGTTCAGAAATATTAACTTCAACAAATTGAGGAATAGCGTTAGGAAGACCTTTAAGTTTCATTTTACGAATCTTAGTTTCAAGTTTTCCCCCTTGAAGAACTCCAGGAGCAACTCCAACTGCTTTAATTGGAACTGAAATTGTAATTGGTTTGTCATCATACAAACGTAAGAAGTCTGCGTGAATAACTTCATCACTTACTGGGTGATATTGAATGTCTTGAAGAATGGTAAGAGTTTTCTTTCCATCAATGTTCAATTCAACATAATTTGTGTCTGGAGTAAACAATAATGGTTTAAATTCTGTTAAGTCAACAGAAAATCTTACTTGTTCTTCTCCACCATACATTACGCAAGGAACTAATCCTTTTCTGCGAAGAGATTTTGCATCTTTTTTCCCTACGTTCTCTCTTAGAGAACCGCTCATAGATACTGTTTTCATCTTTCTTATTTATTTTTATTTATTAATTTACCCTATTTAGTTAGGGCTTTATTTTTTAAAACTTAATTGTTAAACCTTTTTTGCTAATTGCCATTTCATAGAAGTCAGCAATTGATTCATTAAATTCAACTCTGCGGATTGCTTCTGCAAAAATTGGTGCAACAGAAAGGGCTCTTATCTTAGAAGAAATTTGTTTTAAAGGAATTGTGTCAGTAACAATTAATTCTTCCATTTGAGAATTTTCAATTTTTTCAACTGCATCTCCACTCAAAACAGGGTGAGTAATCATTGCTCTAACGCTTTTTGCTCCTTTTGTTTTAATAACTTCTGCAGCTTTGCAAAGGGTGTTGCCAGTATCAACAATATCATCAACCAAAATAACATGTTTTCCTGCAACATCTCCAATCAATTGCATTGTTCCAATTTCATTTGGTTTGTTTCTTTGTTTGTAGCACATAACAAATCCACAACCTAATTTCTTAGCATATTCACTTGCTCTTTTTGTGCCTCCAACATCTGGAGATGCAAACAATACATCATCTAAATTAAAGCTATCACTTGCCAAGCCTCTTAAATAAGGAATAAATATTGAAGAAGCATAAAGGTGGTCAACAGGAACATCGAAGAATCCTTGAATTTGATCTGCGTGAAGGTCAATAGTTATAACACGAGTTACTCCAACAGCAGTTAATATGTCAGCTACAAGTTTAGCTGTAATTGGAACACGTGGTTTGTCCTTACGGTCTTGACGTGCAAATCCAAAATAAGGGATAACTGCAATTATTCTTTTTGCTGAAGCACGCTTTGCAGCATCAACATACATTAACAACTCCATTAAATTATCTGCTGGAGCAAAGGTAGATTGAATAATAAATACATCTCTTCCTCTAATGTTTTCTTCAAAAGAAGGTTGAAATTCTCCGTCTGCATATTGAAGAACTTGTGAGTCTCCAATAGGTTTACCATAAATGTTTGCAATGTCTTTTGCTAAATAAGAAGTTGCTCTTCCAGTAAAGATTGCAACACTGTCTTTAGGGTTATTTGTTTGCATAGTTGATAATTATAATGAATAGTGATGTTTTTTTGAAAGTGCAAAATTAGTGAAGAAAATTGGAATATGAAAAAAAACGAAGGTTTATTTGTATAAAAAGAAAATCTTTGTACCTTTGCACTCTTATTTGAGTTAATCGAATAGTCGCATCAGTGGCGGAACTGGTAGACGCGCTAGACTCAAAATCTAGTGAGGTAACACTCGTGCCGGTTCGATTCCGGCCTGATGTACAAAGGGATTTCAATTATTGAAATCCCTTTTCGTTTTTAGTTTATCATATTAAAAAGACATCCCACATAAAGCCTAATTCCTTTGTGAAAAATATCTCCTGAAGGAGAAGTAACGTAATCTAATTTTGCACTTAGGTTAGCTTTTGAAGAAATTTTATACTCATAAGAAATAAATGGAGAAGTAATGAAACTTCCTTTTTTATCCCATTTCACATAATCAAAAGCATCCGAAGAATTATTATCTACAACAATCTCCATTTGCTTATTGCTTCCTCCTCCAATTGTTAGACCAACAATAAATAATGATTTCTTATATGGAAAAATAAACTCTCCCAAAACTCCACCCCAACCAATGGAATAAAAACTGCCATCCTTTTTGTAAGTGGCACTGCTTCCATATCCTTCACAACCTATTCTAAAATTATTACAAACTTTAAATGACATCTTACCCCCAATTCCTAAGGCTATATCGTCAATACTATTCAAATAACCAGAATTCAAATACATTCCTCCAATAAGTTTTGCATCTTGTCTGTTTTGTGAAAAGGAAGAAAAGGCAATAAAAGAAAAACAAAGGATTAATAATTGTATTCTTATAAGTTTTTTAATCATAGTTCTAAAGTGGTGTTTTTTAAGCATCAAAAAAATAAGGTTAAGTTGAAATTTAACCTTATTTTAAGGATGAGAAATAAGAGGAAAAGTCTATTTGTTCTTAAGTAAATCTCTTATTTCGGTTAATAATTTCTCTTCTTTTGAAGGTTCAGGAGCAGGTTTTACTTCCTCTTTCTTTTCTTCTTTTTTCTTTGCAGCATTAAGTAATTTAATAACCATAAAAATTGAAAAAGCAATTATTAGAAAGTCAAAAGCAACCTGAATAAAGTTTCCATAGTTTAAGGTAACTGCAGGCACATCGCCAACAGCATCTTTCAAAACAAATTTAAGGTCAGTGAAATTCACTCCTCCAACCAATAGTCCAAGAGGAGGCATAATTATATCACTTACAATAGAAGTAATAATTTTACCAAAGGCAGCACCAATAATGATACCCACAGCCATATCAATGGCATTTCCTTTAATTGCAAAGGTTTTAAATTCTTGTAAAAGTTTCATATTCCTTTTCGTTTTTTGGTTTATAAATTGTCCACACTTATTTAAGTAAATCTGATAAATGAGAACGTTTCAACAATATTCATAAGTCTTACAGGAAGACAAATAAAACTTGTTTATTAAAAACAAAAATAACAAAAAATGATTATGTGGGAGTTTTTTAGAAAAAATAAACAAGGTTTCCCTCCAAAAAGAAGAGATATAAAACTGACTTGTCCTGAAAAAAGTTGACACAAAAACCCAAATCAACATGGACAAAAATTTAAGAAAAGAACCCATTACCGATGCATTTCGCTACAAAGTAGTAAGCGATTATTTATACAAAGGTGGC
>Ga0316605_10000102_pt1 | contig 84296 bp, 75 predicted proteins | sample OWC_soil_day20_n_FD_207666 | JGI IMG/M metagenome (GOLD analysis project Ga0316605, IMG submission 207666) | Wetland soil microbial communities from Old Woman Creek delta, Ohio, United States - OWC_soil_day20_noCT | ecosystem: Environmental > Terrestrial > Soil > Wetlands | place: USA: Ohio...
TTTCGCTTGTCTCCAGATTCCGGCGTTGAGGCTCGGTTCGGGCGCACACACCCCCGGAGCCCCCGCGCGAAAGCCCGGCGGAGCCGCGCTTTCGCTTGTCTCCAGATTCTAGCCTCGAGAGTCGGCTGGGTGCGTCTCGGCCTTGGACTCCTGCTTGTCCCTGGGCTTGGCCTTCTGGTGCTTGGTCTCGGCGGCCTCGGAGGCGGCGGAGACCACGATGATGGAGATGCGGCGGTTCTGGGGATCCTTGGGATCCTTGCCTTCGAGGGGGATGGTGTCGGCATAGCCGGTCACCCGGCGGACCTGCCCCGGGCGCAGACCGCCTGCGGCGCTTTCCATCACGCGACGGGCCGCGTTGGCGCGCTCGGCGCTCAGCTCCCAGTTCGTGTAGGCCTTGTTGGAATACTGCGCGGCGTCGGTGTGGCCGCCGATCACCACCCGGTTGGGCAGCTTGCCCAGCTCCTTGGCGATCTCCTTGAGGATGGACAGGGTGTAGCTCTTCAGCGTGGCGCTGCCCGAATCGAAGAGCACCTGCGCGGCCTTGTCCTGGATCTGGATGCGCAGGCCCTCGTCGGTGAAATCCATGCTGATCTGGTCCTGGAAGGCCTGCAGCAGCTCGTCCTGCTGGAAGGCTTTCTCGATGGCTTCCGCCGTGGCCTCCATGGCCTTGAGTTCCGCTTCGGCGGCACCAGGACTCTCCGCGGTGCTGTCCGTGCCGCCGTCCCCGTCGGGGCCCGGAGCCATGCCCCGGCCGCCGGGGAGGATGCCCTTGCCGTGGTTGGCGAGGATTTCCTTGCCGCGCTCGCTGTTGAAGAAATTGGCGTCCTGGAACATGCCGGCGATGCCCGCCTTGGTGTTCTTGTCGGCGCTGTTGAGCAGCCACATCAGGAGGAAGAAGGCCATCATGGCCGTCACCAGGTCGGCGTAGGCCACCTTCCAGGCGCCGCCGTGGGCTGCGGCGTGGCCGCCCTTCTTCTTGAGGATCCGGATTTTGACTTCCGGTTGCTGCTCGGCCATCGGCGCGGCCTAGGCGGGCCGTGCGCCCAGGCTGTCGAGCCAGGCGCTCGTCAGGCTGAGCCGCAGGCTCATGGGGGTGAGAATCATGGCATCACCTCGGCTTGATCTGCCGGACCACTTCCTCCAGCTCGCCGGAGCCCGGACGCTCGGTGGAGGGGATGTTCCGGCGCGCGAATTCCACGGCGGTGATGGGGGCGGCGCCATTGCCGAAGCTGGTGAGCCCGGAGCGGATGCAGTTGAAGTAGTAGGCCTCGAGGCCGTTGACGGCATCAATGTTCTTGGCCAGGGGCTGGAAGACGCCGTAGGCCAGCAGGATGCCCAGGAAGGTGCCCACGAGGGCGGCGCCGACCTTGCTCCCGATGATGTTGGGCGGCTGGTCCAGGAAGCCCATGGTGATGACCACGCCCATGACGCAGGCCACGATGCCGAAGGCGGGGAACGCGTCGGCCATGGTGCTGAGGGCCGCCCCGGGAGCGGCGTTCTCCGCGTGGTGGACGTCTAGGTCGGCGTCCATGACCATGTCGATCTCGTCCATCTTGGCGCTGCCGTTGATGAGCAGCTTCATGGAGTCGCAGAAGAAGTCGAGCGCGTGGTGGTTGTGGGTGAAGGTGGGGTATTTCTTGAAGATCGCCGAGTTGTGCGGGTCGTTCACATCCTGTTCGAGGGCGAGGAGGCCACCCTTCTTGATGTTCACGTAGACCTCGTACTGCATCATGAGGACTTCCATGTAGACGGCCTTGCTGTACGGGCTGCCTTTCACGGCCTTGGCCAGGTCGGCGGCCACGCGCTTGATGAGGGGCAGGGGGTTCGCGGCCAGGAAGGCACCGGCGCCCGCGCCGAAGATGATGAGCCCTTCCGCGGGCAGCGGATGGATCAGGGTGGCCAGGCTCCCGCCCTCCATCAGGTACCCCCCGATGACCGCGACGAAGACCACCACCAAGCCGATGATGAAGAACATGCTGCAGCTCCTGCCTGTTTCATCGGCCCCGGAGGCCCAGGGCTGAATTCTGGTCGGGCGCCCGGCGCGACCGGCTGGCACAATGAAAGAATTCGGAGGATTTATGGCCCCTTCCACCCCCACCCTCGGCCCCGTCGGCAGCTATGTGAAGCACCATTTCCGGCATTTCAACGCCGCAGCCCTCGTGGATGCGGCCGAGGGCTACCGGGCCTACCTGGCCCAGGGCGGCAAGATGATGGTCACCCTGGCGGGCGCCATGAGCACCGCCGAACTGGGCCTGTCGTTCGCGGAGATGATCCGCCAGGACAAGGTGCACCTCATCGTCTGCACCGGCGCCAACCTGGAGGAGGACATCTTCAACCTGGTGGCCCACGATTTCTATGAGCGGGTGCCCCACTACCGCGACCTGACCCCCCAGGACGAGGCCGGCCTCCTCAGCCGCCACATGAACCGGGTGACCGACACCTGCATCCCCGAGATGGAGGCCATGCGCCGCATGGAGAAGGCCATGCTCGAGGTGTGGATGGACGCCGACGCCAAGGGCGAGCGCTACTTCCCCCACGAGTTCTTCCAGAAGGTGCTCAAGAGCGGGAAGTACAAGGAGCACTATCAGATCGACCCCAAGCACTCCTGGATGCTGGCCGCCCTCGAAAAGAACGTGCCCATCGTGGTCCCCGGCTGGGAGGACAGCACCCTGGGCAACATGTACGCCGCCGCCGTCATCCGGGGCGACGTGAAGAACGTGCACACCGTTCGCACCGGCATCGAGTACATGACTTGGCTCGCCAAGCACTACCAGGACGTCACCAAGACCTCGACGCTCGGCATGTTCCAGATCGGCGGCGGCATTGCCGGCGACTTCCCCATCTGCGTGGTGCCCATGCTCCACCAGGATCTGGAGCTCACCGAAGTCCCCCTCTGGGGCTACTTCTGCCAGATCAGCGACTCGACCACCAGCTACGGCTCGTACTCCGGCGCCGTGCCCAACGAGAAGATCACCTGGGGCAAGCTGGGCGTGGACACCCCGAAGTTCATCGTGGAAAGCGACGCCACCATTGTGGCCCCGCTGATCTTCGCGTACCTGCTGGGCTGGTAGGGAAGAACAACTGATCACCACCAAGGCACCCAGACACCAAGGAAAACAACAGCGGTTTCTTTGGCAGTTCTTGGTGCCTTGGTGGTGAATCCTTGTTTAAAGCTCGAACACCAGCAACCGCGCCCCCTCGCGGCCCTTCACGGGAACCACGCGGTGGGGCGTTTCGCCGGGCACGTCGAAGCTGTGGCTGATGAAGCGGCTGCCGGGCTTCAGCTCCCGGCGCGCCTTGGCCCAGAGGGCGGGCATGGGCACGGGGGAGAGGAAGGCGTAGGCCACGTCGAATCCTGCGAGGTCCGTGCGCCACAGGCTGCCCAGGCGGATGTGGGCATTGCGTTGCGGCAGGCAGCGCAGCCAGGCCACCAGCCAGGTGAAGGGAGAGGCTTCCACGCCGATGAAGGTCGAATCCGGCCGAACCCTGGCGAGGTGCGCCACGGGTCCGCCGAAGCCGCAGCCCAGGTCCACGAAGCAGAGCCCCGACCGATCCGGCAGCAGGCCTTCCAGCTTCTCCCATGCATCCTCACTGGCGTGGTAGAGCGGCACGCGGCTCAGCAGGCCGCCGCCAAACACCAGCGCCAGCCCCAGGAACAGCGCCAGATAAATCCAAGCGGGGATCGGCGCGCTCCAGAGGGCTCGCACCAGGAAGGGCAGGGCGGCCTGCATGAAGGCCCATCGCGGGCTCAGGTCCATCCACCGGGACAGGAACACCGCCAGCACTGCCTGGAGCAGCAGCCACACCAGCCCCGGAAGCCGCAACCCTGTCCGGGCCAGCGCCACCAGCACCGCGAAGGCCAGCGTCTGGGCCAGGAGGGCGCGGAGTACAGGGGGCAGGCGGCGGAGGAGGGACATGAAACCCAGGGGAAGAAATGAAACCGCAGATGACGCAGATGGCGCAGATCAAGGGTGCCAGAGGTCCGGACTTCCCGCGGCCGCTTGTCCACATCTCCTGGAATCTGTGTGAATCTGTGGATCAGATCCTTTCATCTGCGTCCATCTGCGCCATCTGCGGTTTCAAGTCTTTTCATCCTCCCCGGGACTCACGCCCCCATGATCCTCGGCCGCTTCGCCCCTTCGCCCACGGGCATCCTCCACCTGGGCAACCTCCGAACGGCGCTGGCTTCTTGGCTGTCGGCGCGGGCGGCGGGCGGCACGTGGATCATCCGCATGGAGGATGTGGATGGCCCCCGCTGCCGCCGCGACTTCGGCGAGGCGCAGCTGCGGGACCTCGCGGCCCTGGGCCTTGAATCCGATCAGCCTGTGATCTGGCAGTCGGAGCGCGACGCCGCCTACCGCGAGGCCCTCGCGGCCCTGCATGCGGCCGGGCGCCTGTACGCCTGCATCTGCACGCGCAAGGACCTGCAGCTGCTGGCTTCGGCGCCCCACGCGGAGGACAGCCTGCGCCCCTACCCGGGCCGCTGCCGAGCTCGCGCCTGGGAGGGCTGGGACCAGGCCCTGCGCCTGCGGCTGCCAGAAGGAACCGTGGCCTGGGAGGACCGGGTGCTGGGTTCCCAGGTGGACGATCCGGCGCGGCTCACCGGGGACCCTCTGCTGTTCCGCCGCGATGGCTGTTTCGCCTACCACCTGGCGGTGGTGGTGGATGACGGCGCCCAGGGCGTGACCGAGGTGGTGCGGGGCGCGGACCTGCGGCCAGTGACCGCCACCCAGATCCGGCTGCAGGAGGCCCTCGGTCAGCCGCGCCCGGCCTACGCCCACCTGGGCCTGGTGGTGGCGCCCGACGGGAGCCGCCTCGGCAAGCGGGCCGGGGCCCTGGGCTTGGAAGCACTGGCGGCCAAAGGGGTGCCGGTTACGGAGGTGCTGGGCTGGCTGGGTGAGAGCCTCGGCTGCCTGGACCGGCCCCGGGCCTGCACCGCGGCGGAGCTCATCGGGTCCTTCGACTGGGCTCGGGTACCCACGGGCGAGGTGCGGGTGCCGGGGGCCTGGACCTAGCGCGTGGTCTCCAGGCGCTTCAGCTCCGTCCAGAACCAATCCCGGGCCAGCACCGTACGGCCGTCCTTCAGCAGGATCTCGTAGGGGCGTCCGCTCATGGAGCTGCCGCTGGCGCAATGCCGGATGAAGTCCGGGGCGGTCTTCACGCGCCCGCCGGCGTTCTTCCACTTCAGACGCAGGTGATCCGCCGCCTGCTGGGGGGTGTGCTCCGTCCCGTTGCGGAGGAAGACGGCCCCCTGGAGGTTCGCCACGGCCTGGATCAGGGTCTCGATCTTCTGGGCCTCAGGGGGTGAGGCGGGCACGGCGAGGACGAGGACGAGGGCGGGGAACATGGGTCGAGCATGCCGGGAAAACCAGGATTGGATACGCAAAAAGAACCCGGCGCTCCGGGTCCTTTGTTCAGGTTGCAAGGTCCGTTAGGCCAGCTTGTTCACGCTCTCGGTATCCCCTGCGGGGATACGCGAGACGACAAAGCAAAAGGACCCGGCGCTCCGGGTCCTTTATTCAGGCTGCAAGGTCCGTTAGGCCAGCTTGTTCACTTTGGCGGCCAGGCGGGACTTGGTGCGGTCGGCGGCGTTCTTGTGCATCACGCCCTTGCGGCAGGCCTTGTCCACGAGACCCTGGGTCTCGGGCAGCAGCTTGGCGGCCTCGTCCTTCTTGCCCCCGGCGATCAGGGCCAGGAAGCTCTTGACGGCGGTCTTCAGGGTCGAGCGGTTGCTGCGGTTGCGGAGGCGGGCCTCGGCATCGCGACGGGCCTTCTTGGCAGCGGACTTGTGATTGGCCATGGGTGGGATCTCCAGCTTCCGGGGGCGGTCTCTCGTACAGAGCCCGGGGGAAGCGCGAAAGACCATCCTATCGCAAACAGCCCGAGGGTCAAGGCCAAAAGGCTGCCCTCAGGGCCCATTCGACCCCTTCCAGAGGGGCCCGCCATGGGGCATGCTGATCGGAGGCGAATGGCCTCCCGGGAAGGATGGGGTCATGTCGCAGCAGAAATTGGAGTCCGTCGTGGAACTGGCGGCGAAGGCGAAAGCCTTGCGGAGAGACGTCCTGCTGCAGGTCTACAAGGCCCAGAGCGGCCATCCGGGTGGAAGCCTCAGCTGGATCGATATCGGCGTCGCGCTTTACTACCACGAGATGAAGGTGGTTCCCGAGAACCCCGCCGATCCCTCCCGGGACCGCTTCGTGCTCTCCAAGGGCCACGCCTGCCCCGCCCAGTACGCCATCCTGGCCGATCAGGGCTTCTTCCCCAAGGCCTGGCTGGAGACCTTCCGCCAGTACCCCACGAAGCTTCAGGGCCATGCCGAGAACCACTACACCCCGGGCGTGGAGGTCACCACCGGCAGCCTGGGCCAGGGCCTGCCCCAGGCCGTGGGCATCGCCCTGGGCCTGAAGGTGCAGAAGTCCGCCAGCCGTGTCTACTGCGTGGTGGGCGATGGCGAAAGCCAGGAGGGCGTCATCTGGGAGGCTGCCATGGCCGCGCCCCACCACAAGCTCGACAACCTCTGCGTGTTTCATGACCTGAACGGTCTGCAGATCGACGGCGACGTGAAGAAGGTCATGAACATCAATCCCGTGCCGGACAAGTGGCGGGCCTTCGGCTGGGCCGTGAAGGAGATCGACGGCCACGACTTCACCCAGATCCTCGAGGCCCTGGCCTGGGCCCGCACGGTCCAGGGCCAGCCCGCGATGATCTGCGCCCGCACCGTGAAGGGCAAGGGCGTGAGCTTCATGGAGAACCAGGCCGGCTGGCACGGCGTGGCCCCCAAGACCGAAGACTACGAGAAGGCCCTGGCCGAGCTGGCGGATTAAGGATGAGTTTGATGGATGCCCTGCGACACACCTTCGAACAGCAGCTGGCGGCGGCCCTCCCCGGCGTGGACATCACGCTGGAGCGGCCCAAGTCCGGCGAGCTGGGCGATCTGGCCTTCCCCTGCTTCCGCGCCGCCAAGCAGCTGGGGAAGAACCCGGTTCAGCTGTCGCAGGAGTTGGCCGGAACGGTGGTCATCCCCGGGGCGACCCTCGTGGCCGCCGGGCCCTACCTGAACCTGAAGCTGGCCCCGGAAACCCGCGCCAAGGCCGTGCTGGCCGCCATCCTCGAAGCGCCGCTGGATCAGCCCTACGGCTCGCGTCCCGCCAACGGCAAAACGGTGATCGTCGAGTACAGCTCGCCCAACATCGCCAAGCTCTTCACCATCGGCCATCTGCGGTCCACGATGATCGGCCATGCCCTGGCCCAGACCCACCAGTTCCTCGGTTTCGAGGTACACCGCCTCAACCACCTGGGTGACTGGGGCACCCAGTTCGGCACGCTGCTGGCCGCCTACACCCGCTGGGCCGAGGCCGACAACGCGGACCTGGAGCAGGATTTCGACTGGGCGGAGCCCGCGCCCGACAAGCGCCGCACGCCGCTCTTCCGCCTCTTCCAGCTCTACGTGCGCTTCCACGCCGAAGAAGAGAACGATCCGGCCATGCGCGACGAGGCCCGGGGCTGGTTCAAGCGCCTGGAGGCGGGAGACGCCGAGGCGCGCCGGCTCTGGAGCTGGTTCCGCCAGATCTCGCTGAAGGAGTTCCAGCGCATCTACGACCGCCTGGGCGTGACCTTCGACACCCTGGCGCAGGGCGAGGCCTTCTACGAGGATCAGCTCGCGCCCACCCTGCAACGCCTGGAAGATGCAGGGCTGCTGGTGGAGGGCGACAAGGGCGCCCGCATCATCAACCTGGAAGACGTGGGCATCGCCACGCCCTGCCTCGTGCAGAAGGGTGACGGCACCAGCATCTACGCCACCCGCGACCTGGCGGCGGCGTTGTACCGCAAGGACGCCTACCACTTCGACCGCTGCCTCTACGTGGTGGGCACCGATCAGGTGCTGCACTTCCAGCAGATCTTCGCCGTGCTGGACAAGCTCGATCCATGGTTCAAGGGCCGCATGCTGCACACGCCCTTCGGCATGGTGAAGCTACCCGAAGGCAAGATGAGCACCCGCAAGGGCAACGTCATCTTCCTGGAGGATGTGCTCGACGAGGCCCGCGAGCGCGTCGCCGCCATCATCGAGGAGAAGAACCCCGAGCTGAAGGGCAAGGCCGAGGTCGCCGAGATGCTCGGCATGGGCGCCGTGGTGTTCTTCGACGCCATGAACGACCGTGTGAAGCCCATCACCTTCACCTGGGACCGGGTCATCGCCCTCGATGGCGACACGGGCCCCTATGTGCAGTACGCCCACGCCCGCATCATGAGCGTGTTGCGCAAGGCCGGCGGGGACTGGGCGGCCAAGGCCCAGGCTGGCGCCGCCCAGGGGCCATGCCTGCCCTTCGCCGATCTGACCGTGCCCACGAACCTCGGCGGCCTGGCCGCTCCCGAAGCCCAGGCCCTGCTCTTCGAATTGGCCGGACTGCCCGTGGCCATCGGCGCCGTGGCTGACGGCTGCATGGCCACGCCGCTGGCCCGGCAGCTGGTGGCCGTGGCGCGTGCCTTCAGCGGGTTCTACACCAACTGCCCGATCCTCGCCCCCGAGAACGCTCCGGAAGTCCGCGATGCCCGCCTGGCGCTCTGCGTGGCCACGGCGCGTGCGCTGCGCCAGGGCCTGTTCCTCATGGGCATCCAGGCCCCGGAGGAGATGTGAACCGGGAAACCGAAAAAGATCACCGCCAAGACGCCAAGGCGCCAAGAAAAGATCTTTCTCGAGAGGAAGAACTGCTTGCTGCGTCCATCGTGGATGCCGCAGTAAAGGTTCATTCCACGCTCGGACCTGGATTGCTGGAGCGGATTTATGAGATTTGTTTGATACATGAGCTGACCAAGCGAGGACATAAAGTCGAGAGCCAGGTGGCTGTGCCCATCAACTACGACGGCATCCAGCTTGAGGCGGGGCTGCGATTGGATTTGGTGGTGGATGGTCTCGCTGTCCTGGAGCTGAAGTCCGTTGATCACACGCTTCCTGTCCACGAGGCTCAGCTCATCACCTATCTGAAGCTGTCGGGCGTTCGTCTAGGATTCCTATTGAATTTCAACGTTGCCCTGATGAAGGACGGGATCACCCGGCGAATCCTTCAACGCAACCGAGAAGGAACCACCACCAACCTAGGTGAGCCTTGATCGCACTTTGTTTTTCTTGGCGCCTTGGCGTCTTGGCGGTGATCAGTAGCAGTTGTTAGGAGTATGCGATGACCAAGTATGTGTTCGTGACCGGTGGTGTGCTGAGTTCCCTGGGCAAGGGCATCGCGGCGGCCAGCCTGGGCGCGCTGCTGGAGGCCCGCGGGCTGAAGGTGACGCTCATGAAGATGGATCCCTACCTCAACGTGGATCCGGGCACCATGTCGCCCTTCCAGCACGGCGAAGTCTTCGTCACCGACGACGGCGCCGAGACGGACCTGGACCTGGGCCACTACGAGCGCTTCACCTCTGTGCCCACCACCCAGAACCACACCATCACCACGGGCCGCATCTACAACACGGTGATCCAGAAGGAGCGCCGCGGCGACTACCTGGGCAAGACCGTGCAGGTCATCCCCCACATCACGGACGAGATCAAGGCCGTGATGAAGAAGGTGGCCAAGGACATGGACGTGGTGATCGTCGAAATCGGCGGCACGGTGGGCGACATCGAGAGCCAACCCTTCCTCGAGGCCATCCGCCAGTTCAAGCTCGAGGCGGGTCTCGACGCGAACATGAAGGCCAACGCCATCAACATGCACCTCACCTACGTGCCCTACATCAAGACCGCTGGCGAGCTGAAATCCAAGCCCACCCAGCACAGCGTGAAGGAGCTGCGCGCCCTGGGCATCCAGCCGGACGTGCTGCTCTGCCGGGCCGACGTGGACATTCCCCGGGACCTCAAGGACAAGATTGCCCTCTTCTGCTCGGTGACCCCGGATGCGGTGTTCAGTGGCCGCGATGCCCACTCCATCTACGAAGTGCCCCTGAACCTGCACCTCGAGGGCCTGGATACGAAGGTGGCCACGCTGCTGGGCCTGGGGGAGAAGCAGCCCGACCTCAGCGCCTGGCAGAACCTGCTGCACCGCATCCGCAACCCGAAGGGCAGCGTGCGGATCGGCGTGGTGGGCAAGTACGTGGAGTTCAAGGAGAGCTACAAGAGCCTCATCGAAGCCCTCAGCCATGCGGGCTACGGCCTGGAGACCCATGTGGACCTGAAGTGGATCGAGGCGGAAGAGCTGGAGGACCAGGACCCGGCGGCCTTCCTCCAGGACTGCCATGGCATCCTGGTGCCCGGCGGCTTCGGCGTGCGGGGGACCCGGGGCATGATCAAGTCCATCCAGTACGCCCGCGAGCACAAGATCCCCTTCTTCGGCATCTGCCTCGGCATGCAGATGGCCTCCGTGGAATTCGCCCGTGACGTGGTGGGCCTGGAGGGCGCCGATTCCACCGAGTTCGACGACGCGCCGAAGCACCGCGTCATCTTCAAGCTGCGCGAGCTGGTGGACGTGGAGGAACTGGGCGGGACGATGCGGCTCGGGGCGTACCCCTGCCGGCTGGCGCCCGACAGCCAGGCCGCCAAGGCCTACGGCAGCACCGACATCAGCGAACGTCACCGCCACCGCTACGAGTTCAACCACGAGTACAAGAAGGCCCTGGAGGACAAGGGCCTCGTGTTCACCGGCATGAGCCCCGACGGCGTCTTCGTGGAGATCGTGGAGCTGAAGGACCACCCCTACTTCCTGGCCTGCCAGTTCCACCCGGAGTTCAAGAGCCGACCCCTGAATCCGCATCCGCTGTTCACCGCCTTCGTGAAAGCCAGCGCCGCGAACCGGGCCTGAGCTTTCCGCTTCAAAGAAGAAGGGCGGGCCCGATGGCCCGCCCTTCTTGCGTGTGGATCGATGGGGCGGCTACTTGCGGCCGCCCTTGGCCGCCCACTCTTCGAGCATGGCGGTGGTGACGGATTTGGGGCGCTCCAGGGGATAGCCAAGCGCACGGTCCCAGGTGATGTTGGCCAGCACGCCCAGCGCGCGGCCCACGCCGAAGAGCACGGTGTAGAAGTCGTACTCCTTCAGGCCGTAGTACCACTGGATCACGCCGCTCTGGGCATCCACATTGGGCCAGGGGTTCTTGGTCTTGCCCTGCTCGGTGAGCACGCCGGGGGCCACCTTGTAGATGGTGTTGACCAGCTTGAAGAGCGGATCCGTGGGCAGGTGCTTGAGGCAGAACTCCATCTGCGCGGTGTAGCGGGGATCGGTCTTGCGCAGCACGGCGTGGCCGTACCCGGGAATGACGTGGCCGGAGTTCAGCGTGTCCCAGAGGGCCTGCTTCACGTTCTCCTCGGTGGGTTCGGCGCCCGCGAGCTTCTTCTGGAAGCCCATGATCCAGTCCAGCACCTCCTGGTTGGCCAGGCCGTGCAGGGGGCCCGCCAGGCCGTTCAGGCCGGCGCTGAAGCTGTAGTAGGCGTCGGAGAGGGCCGAGGCCACGAGGTGCGTGGTGTGGGCGCTGACGTTGCCGCTCTCGTGGTCGCTGTGGAGGATGAAATACATGCGGGCCACATCGTCATAGGGCTTGGCGATGCCCATCATGTGCGCGAAGTTCGCACCCATGTCGAGACCGGCCTTCGGGGCGATGATGTCGCCATTCTTGTACTTCCAGCGGTAGATGAAGGCGGCGACTTCGGGCAGCCGGGCCACGAGGTTGCTGGCGTCCTCGTACATCGCGTCCCAGTAGTCGTTCTTCTTCATGTCGTGGTACTGCTTGGCGAAGAGGCTGTCCTTCTGCATGGCCAGCACGGCCGTGGAAAGCATGGCCATCGGGTGGCTGTCCTTGGGCATCGCCTTGAGGACGTCGAAGACGTAGGACGGCACCTTGGCGCGGGACTGGAAGTCGGCGAGGACCTCGTCAGCCTCGGCCTGGGTGGGGATCTCGCCCGTCAGGAGGAAGAACCAGAAGGCCTCCACCGTGGGGTACTCGCCGTCCTTGGCCTTGGGCAGGGCCGCGAAGGTCTCGGGGATGTTCTTCCCGCGGAACCGGATGCCTTCCTGGGGGTCCAGGTAGGAGATGTCGGTCACCAGGGCATGGATGTCGCGCGCGCCGCCGATGACCTGGCCGATGTTCACCTGGTCGATGACGACGTCCGCGAATTCCTTGGTGAGCTTCTGGGTTCGGGGGCGCTGCTCCTGGATCTTTTCCAGAAGAAGGGATTTGAGACGGGTCATGAGTACCTCCTGAAGGGACGGCGGGTCGGGTAGAACCAAGGGACCGCAATCAGTATGCGAGCCTCATCTATCGAGGTCATCGCAATCCTTCATGCGTATTCAAGAATCTGGCCTGTGGTGGTGGCGGAGACGTGTGGGCAGTATTACGGAGGTGGGGGTGATCTTCCGTGACCTTGGTCAATCTATTCTCGTTGAAACAGACAAACCCGCGACAGGTAGCCTGGGCGGCCATCGCGCTGGCAGCCGCGGCGTTCCCGGCGTGGGCGCAGGAAACCCCGCGGCCCAACCGGGTGGCATGGTTCGAGGGGTTCCCGGAGCCCCTGCCCGAAGGCGCCAGCGAACTGGCACTGGAGGCCACCAGCCAGATGCTGCGCCCCGACCTGGAGCGGAGCTCCGACGGCCGGACCTTCGCCCGGCTGGACGGAGAAGCCTGGCAGCTCACGGGCGACTGGGCCCTGAAGGCCGGGTCCTCCCGGGTCAACGTCCGGATCCGGGTGGCGTCCCGGTCCGGCGGCATCGCCGACCAGGCCATGTGGAACTGGCATCAGGCCTTCAACATGCCCCAGGGCGGGCGGGAGGACGCCCCCAAGAACCGCCTCGTCTACCACCTGGAGCGGGACGGCCGGGTGGTGGGCGACCTCACCCGGCCCGGGGTGGCCCTCATGGACCTGGACGTGGCCTGGGTCCGGCCCTTCGGCACGGCGGACGCCGGCGGCCGGTTCGGGGCCTCCGTTCAGCTGCCCACCGGGAAGCAGGCGGATTTCTCGGGCAGCGGCAGCACCGACGGCCTGGTGGGCGCCGCCCTGTGGCGCCGGCTGGGCCACTGGCGGATTTTCGGCCAGGCCGAGCGGGTGGTGCTGGGCCTGCCGAAGGACAGCCCCCTCCGCTCCGTCATGGACCACACATCCTTCAACCGCGCCTGGGTCAGCCTGGGCTGGGTGGGGGAGGGCCCGGGGCTGCTCACCGGGCTCGGCGTGGAGGTGAGCCTCGGCTACGCCGGCAGCCCCTACCGCACCGGCCTGTCGCGCCTGGACCGGGCCGGCTGGCAGCAGCACTGGACCTTCCGGCACACGCGGCTGCCCCGCTGGCGCTTCGGCTTCAGCGAAGAGGCGGGCACCTTCGTGGCGCCGGATGTCACCGGCTTCGCGGCCTACCGCTTCGGCGGATGAGCCTTGCCGCTTCGGCGGGCGGGGCCGGTCCGGTACACTAGGAGGTTCGTGCCGGAGTTCCCATGCAGCCCAACCAGTACCGCGATGTGCGCCTCGAGAAGCTCGGGAAGCTGAAGGCCCTGGGCCTGGACGCCTGGCCGCGGAAGGCCAAGCGCACCCACGGCATCGCCGAACTGGCCGCGACCTACGCCGATGCCGAAGCCTGGCCCAACGAGAAGCTGGAGGCCCTGGAACTGAGCGTGTCGGTCATGGGCCGCATCCTCACCATCCGCGAGATGGGCAAGAGCGTCTTCGCCCACCTCACGGAGAACGGCGAGAAGGTGCAGGCCTTCTTCCGCATGAACGATCTGGCCGAGCCGGGCTGGGACGTGCTCAAGCTCCTCGACATGGGCGATTTCATCAGCGTCACCGGCCCCCTCATGCGCACCAAGACCGGCGAGCTGAGCGTGCGGGTGAAGGAGATCCAGTTCCTCACCAAGGCCCTGCTGCCCCTGCCCGAGAAGTGGCACGGCCTGCAGGACAAGGAGCAGCGCTACCGCCAGCGCTACCTCGACCTCGTCTCCAACGGCGATGTGCTGAAGACCTTCCAGACCCGCTCGCGCATCGTCAGCGCCGTGCGGCGCTACATGGAGGACCAGGGCTACCTCGAGGTGGAGACCCCCATGATGCAGCCCATCCCGGGCGGCGCCACGGCCCGGCCCTTCATCACGCACCACAACGCCCTGGACATGGACCTCTACCTGCGCATCGCGCCGGAGCTCTACCTCAAGCGCCTCATCGTGGGCGGCTTCGAGAAGGTCTTCGAGATCAACCGCAACTTCCGCAACGAGGGCCTGAGCGTCCGCCACAACCCTGAATTCACCATGATGGAGATGTACGAGGCCGGCAGCGACCTGCGGGACATGATGGCCCTCACGGAGAACCTGCTGTCCAAGGTCGCCCGCGAGGTCATGGGCTCGGTAGAGCTGCCCTGGGGCGACCAGGTGATCTCGTACGCCGCGCCCTTCCGCCGCCTCACCATGAAGGACGCCATTGCCGAATACGGGCACATCGACCGGCACCAGCTGGAGGACGGCGAGAGCGTGCGGTCCCTGGCCAGGGCCGTCCACATCGAGGACGCGGACAAGAAGACCGTCGGCACCCTGCTGGGCGACCTCTTCGAACACCACGCCGAGAAGCAGCTCATCCAGCCCACGTTCATCACCGACTACCCCATCGAGCTCTCGCCCCTCACCAAGACGCTGGAGGGCGATGACCGCTTCGTGGACCGCTTCGAGCTCTTCATCGGCGGCATGGAGCTGGCCAACGCCTACTCCGAGCTGAACGACCCCGTGGACCAGCTGGGCCGCTTCCAGGCGCAGATGGACGAACGCGAAGCCGGCAACGACGAGGCGATGCTGCTGGACCAGGACTTCATCACCAGCCTGGAGCACGGCTTCCCGCCCACCGGCGGCGAGGGCATCGGCATCGACCGCATGGTCATGCTGCTCACCAACAGCGCCAGCATCCGCGACGTCATCCTCTTCCCGCTCATGCGGCCCACGAAGCCCAATGAGGCCACGGAGGAATCAAAGGAAAACTGATCACCGCCAAGACACCAAGGCACCAAGGAAAGACCATTGAAACCTCTCTGCAGTTCTTGGTGTCTTGGCGTATTGGTGGTGATCTTTCATCTTTGCTGTTCGCCGCTGCCGATGTGACTGAATCTCGCTTGACCCGCTGGCATACTTGACAACCGCACATGGAGGCCCCGATGCCCGTTCCGATGCTTGAGCTCGCCCCCCAGAACGCCGCCGTGAAGACGAAGGTGCTGGAAGGCCTCGCCGGACTCATCGACCGTTCGTCCTTCATCCTGGGCGAGAACGTGAAGGGCCTCGAGGCGGAGATCTCGGCTTACGCCGGCGCCGCCCACGCGGTGGCCATGTCCAGCGGCACCGACGCGCAGCTGGCGGCCCTCATGGCGCTGGGCATCGGCCACGGCGACGAGGTGATCGTCCCCAGCTTCACCTTCTTCGCCACTGCGGGCGTGGTCTCCCGCCTGGGCGCGAAGCCCGTCTTCATCGACCTGGACCCCGCGACCTTCAATGCCAACGGTGCCCTGGTGGAAGCCGCCATCACGCCGCGCACCAAGGCCATCATGCCCGTGCACCTCTTCGGCCAGCTGGCCGACATGCCCGGCATCATGGCCGTCGCGAAGAAGCATGGCCTGCCGGTGGTGGAGGACGCCTGCCAGAGCCTGGGCGCCAAGGGCTGGGGCAAGTCCGCCGGACAGTTCGGCGACATGACCGCCTACAGCTTCTACCCCACCAAGAACCTCGGCGCCTTCGGCGACGCGGGCATGACGGCCATCCGCGATGACGCGGCGCTTGGCGCTCGGGTGCGCCGCATCCGCGTCCACGGCATGGAGCCGGTCTACATGCATCACGAGGTGGGCATGAACGGGCGCATGGACGAGTTCCAGGCCCTGGTGCTGCGGGCCAAGCTGCCCATGCTCGACGGCTGGCACGAAGGCCGCCGCCGGCATGCGGCCTGGTATCTCGACCGCATGGCCGCCCTCGCGGCCGACGAGGCGGTGCTGCCCCGCGAGGTGGTGCCGGAGGGCCGCCACATCTACAACCAGTTCACCATCCGCGTGAAGGGCGGCAAGCGCGACGCCCTGCAGGCCCACCTGAAGGCGCGGGGCATCGGCAGCGCCATCTACTACCCCATCTGCCTCCATGAGCAGCCCTGCTTCAAGGACCTCGGCTACAAGGCCGGCCAGCTGCCGGAATCCGAGCTCGCCGCTCAGGAAGTGCTCAGCCTGCCCGTCTACCCCGAGATGACCGAGGCCATGCGCGAAGAAGTCGCCGCCGCCATCCTGGGCTTCTTCGGCAAGAAGTAGCCTTCTCCCACCGACGAGCCCGAGGCGGGCCGGACAGGACAGCCTGGCGAGGCCGGACGGGTTCACCCCGGCCGGCCTGCGGGGGCCCGGGAGGACGTCGCGAGCCAGAGGCGAGCAGGTGGTCCCCCCGCAGCATCAACGCCCCTCGGACAGCCCTACCCCTGCTGGGAGGCCAGGGCGGCCTCGATCCAGGTGTCGAGGGCCTCGTGGGCGGCGTCGGCCATGCCCAGGAACTGGATGCCCACCCCCACCATCTCCATGGGATCGTGGCCGGGACGTCCGCCCAGCACGTAGGACACCGTGGCCATGATCGGAGCCTTGGGCAGCTCCGGGTGGAGCAGGGTGAGCCCCTCCAGCACCGCGCCCCGCTCGAACAGGCGCGCGTCCCGGGCCCCCACCATGGCGAAACAGCCACCGGGGCTCAGGTTGGTGATCCGCACGTCCCGGTAGCCATGCCCTTTGAGGGTGAAGGAGATGGCGAATTCGGGACCTACGACGATGCGCCGGGTATCGCGTCGGTCCGCCTGGGTGCTCATTCGGTCTCCATCAGGTAGGAAATCCTTGCTTGGGTATCGGGCCCTTCCACGATAGACTGGATTTTCTGATTGGCCTGAACCCATCGGGGGACAGGGCGGATTCCCGAGGATCCGACCCTGACGGCGCAAGACGCCGTCTCACCCACGCGGGGACACCGCGAGCAAGCTGCGCTGGCCGAACCCAACCCAAATCTTTTCCTGGAGTTCCCATGGAAATCCTCCTGATCGAGAACGTGCCCCACCTGGGCGTCCGTGGCGACGTCGTGAACGTCAAGGACGGCTACGCCCGCAACTTCCTGCTGCCCCGCAAGATGGCCCTGCCCGTGACCGCGGGCAACAAGCGCCAGATCGAGCTCGAGAAGGTGCGCGCCGAGAAGCTCCGCGCCAAGGAACTGGCCGATGCCAAGAGCCTCGCCGAGAAGCTCGAGGCCATCAGCCTCGCCGTGGCCAAGAAGGCGGGCGAGAACGGCCACCTCTTCGGTTCCGTCACCAATGCCGACGTGGCCGAGCTCTTCAAGGGCAAGGGTTTCACCCTCGACCGCCGCGACATCACCGTGCCCCACATCAAGGATGCCGGCACCTACGTGGTGGATGTGCGCCTCTACAGCGGCGTGCACGCCAAGGTCAATCTGGAAGTCAGCGCCGCCGCGACGGCCGAGTAAGCGACCGCCAACCCCATCCCACACGTGGCCAGCCCCTGCGGGGATGCTGGTCGCACCGGGGTTCGCGTGTCATCGGGAATCCCGTCCATCCCATCAAGGAGCCCTTCCATGGCGAAGACCACTGCCAAGCCCGAAACCCTCGGCATCGCTGAACTCGCTGCCACCCTCGCGGAGGCCCAGGACCTGTCCAAGGCCCGCGCCAAGTCCATCCTCGACGGCGTCCGCGACCACATCGTCGAGACCCTCCTCACCGGCAACCGCGTCAACCTCTTCGGCCTCGGCACCTTCGAAGTGCGCGCGACCAAGGAGAAGATGGGCCGCAACCCCAAGACCGGCGAAAGCATCCAGATCCCCGCCGGCCGCAAAGTGGTCTTCAAGACCGCGAAGGGCCTCAAGGACCAGATGTAAGAATTGTCCGAGCACGACTCAGAAGGCCGCCGGAAGGCGGCCTTCGTCGTTACGGGAGAGAACGCCTTGCGGCCGTGGAAAGTCGTCTTCACCATCCGACTGAAGCCGAAGGCGGAAGGAGGAAGGGGCCGCATCGGCGCAGCCGATGGCGGGGGCGAAGCCCCGAGGGCCGGAGGCCCGAGCCAAGACCGCGAAGGGCCTCAAGGACCAGATGTAACCGACCGCCGGGTGACGAAGGACGCGCCAGTGGCGCGTTCGGAGTCGGGACCCGGCGAGGAGGTTATGCCACCGACTCAGAAGGCCGCCGGAAGGCGGCCTTCTGCATTTCAAGGCACCATGACGTCATGACGGACCTCATCTACCTCCACGGTTTCTCCTCCTCGCCCGGCGGCAACAAGGGCGCCTACACCCGCCGGTGGGCGGAGGCTCGGGGCATTCCCTTCCACGCGCCGGATCTGAACCTTCCCGCCTTCGAGACCCTCACCCTCACGGCCCAGGTGGCGGCCGTGGAGGCCCTGCTGCGGTCCCTTCCCGGGCCGCCGGTGCTGGTGGTGGGCAGCTCCCTGGGCGGGTTCATCGCCACGGCCGTCGCGCATCGAGGGCTGCCCCTTCGCGCCCTGATCCTGCTGGCCCCGGCCTTCGGTTTTGCCCGGCGGCGGCTGCGCGGGGCGGATTGGGCCGGCTACCGCGAGCGGGGGGAGATGGACGTGTTCCACCACGGCGCGGGGCGGTCCCTGCGGCTGGGCCCGGCGCTGCTGCGGGACCTGACGGCCTGGGCCGATGACGACACTTGGCGCATCCGGGTGCCCACGGTGATCCTCCATGGCCGCCACGACGAGGCCGTGCCCCTGGGAGAAAGCGTGGCCTTCTGCGACCGGAATCCCGAGGCGGCGCTGCACACCCTCGAGGATGACCATGGCCTCCTGGCCCCGGCATCGCTGGAGGGCCTGGCGCGCGAACTGGAGGTGGCGTTCCGTTGAGCGCGCGGCGGTGTGCCGATCCGGCGCCGGGTGCGGCTAAAGTGCGAGAGGAAAAGCCGGAGGCGTGAATGCAGGTTCGATTGGGGACGCTGGCGGATGTCGCGGAGGTCATGGCGCTGGTCCGCCGGGTGGTCCCGCCGATGAACGCGCAGGGCAATTTCCAATGGGACGCGCAGTACCCGAACGCGGCCGTCTTCAAGGATGACGCGGCCGCGGGCCAGCTCTGGCTCGCCGAGGTCGACGGACGGCTCGCCGGAGTGGCAGCCATCACCACGGATCAGGAGCCGGAATATGCGGAGGTCGGGTGGGACCTGGGCGAAGAGGCCGTGGTGGTCCACCGGCTGGCCGTGGATCCCGCCTTCCGGGGCCGAGGGGTCGCCATGGCCCTGATGCTCCAGGCCGAAGCCGTGGCCCGGTCGCGGGGGATCGGCGTCCTGCGCGTGGATACGAACACCCGGAACGAGGCGACCCAGCGGCTCTTTCCGAAGCTCGGCTACGTGAAGGCCGGCGAGATCGGGCTCGGGTTCCGTCCGGGGCTGCGGTTCTGCTGCTTCGAAAAGCGGCTGGGCTGACCGCCGGGCGCCTGGCCCGGGCTCAGGAGCCGAATTCCTCCGGGCTCAGCGATTGCAGGTAGCGCGTGAGCAGGCGCTGCTTCTCGTGGGCGGCCTTCACCTTCTTTTGGTAAATGGAGAACCGGTCCTCGGTGGGCCGGATGGCGGGGAACAGGGGCACGAGGTCGCCGCGGCGGAGTTCCTCCAGCACGCTGTAGCGGGGCACCAGCAGGGCGCCCATGCCCTCCGAGGCCGCGTGGATCATGGCCCGGATGTGATTCACGGCGATGATCCGGTCGAAGTGCGGCTGTTCGTCGTCCGGCACGGCCATGAGGAAGCGGTTCCACCAAGCGCCGGCCTTGTCGAGGGAGAGCACCGGCCCCCGGGAGAGGTCGGCGGGAACCCGGAGCCGGTGCGCCTTCCGGAAGGCCGGGGCGCAGGCCACCACATAGATCTCCCGGAAGAGCGGGGATTTCTTCAGGGTGGGAAGGGGGTGCTCCTGGCAGTCGATGATCAGGTCGAGGTCGTCGCGGAGCAGGGGGGCCAGCAGATCCTGGCTCAGGGTGAAATCCATCTCCAGGTCGGGGTTTGCGGCCTGGAAGGGCTGCATGTGCTTCATGAGGATGCTGCTGCCGAACTCCACGGTGGCGCCCACCCGCAGCCGGCCCTTGGCCTGGGTCTGGTGCCGGCGCAAGTCCTCGGCGGCGGCGTCCAGGGTGGCGAACACGTGCTCGCAGGCCTGGTAGAGGCGGCGTCCCTCCTCCGTCAGGCCCAGTTCCCGGCCCCGCCGATCCAGCAGGGGCGTGCCGGCGAGGTCCTCCAGCTTGGCCATGGCGTGGCTCACGGCGGACTGGGTGCGGTGCAGGCGGCGGGCGCAGGCCGTGAAGCTGCCGGTCTGGGCCAGGGTGAAGAAGGTGCGGAGCTGGGGCAGGTCGAGCAGGGGGTCCATGGTTATGAATGATATTCATGATTAACGTGAATCGAATGAATTTTGTAATTGATTCGAAAAACGATACAAATGGACTTGAGAGGTGTCCCATGCAGCAGATCCTGAAATCCCTTGGAATTTCCGACGTGAATGCCGGCGGGTTCGCGGGCGCCTGGGGCGCCAGCGGGAAGGCCCAGAAGGTGATCTCCCCCATCGACGGCGAGACGCTCGGCACGGTCACCAACGTTACGCCCCAGGAGTTCGACGCCATCCTGGCTCAGTGCCACCGGGCCTTCGCCTCCTGGAAGCTGGTGCCGGCGCCGAAGCGCGGCGAGGTGGTGAAGGCCATCGGCGACGAGCTGCGCCGGAACAAGGCGGCCCTGGCCGAGCTGGTGACGCTGGAGATGGGCAAGACCCTGCGCGAGGGCCTGGGCGAGGTCCAGGAGATGATCGACATCTGCGACTTCGCCGTGGGCCTCTCCCGCCAGCTCTACGGGCTCACGATGCCCAGCGAGCGGCGCATGCACCGCCTCCAGGAACAGTGGCACCCTCTCGGCGTGGTGGGCGTCATCACGGCCTTCAACTTCCCCGTGGCGGTCTGGAGCTGGAACACCGCCATCGCGCTGGTCTGCGGCGACACGGTTCTGTGGAAGCCCTCCTCCAAGACGCCGCTCACCGCCATCGCCTGCACGAAGATCGCCGAGAAGGTGCTGCGCGACTTCGGCTACGACCCGGCCATCTGCAGCCTGGCCATCGGCAAGGGCAGCGACATCGGCGACCTCATCAACACCGACCCCCGGGTGGCCCTGGTGTCCTACACCGGTTCGGTGCCCGGCGGCCGGCACGTGGGCAAGTTGGTGCAGGAGCGCTTCGGCAAGCACATCCTGGAACTGGGCGGCAATGGCGCCGTGATCGTCAGCGAGAAGGGCGACCTCGACATCGCGGTGCGCTCGATCTACTTCGGCGCCATCGGCACCTCGGGCCAGCGCTGCACCTCCACCCGGCGCGTCATCGTGCACAGCAGCATCCACGATGCCTTCCTGGCTCGGCTTCAGGCCCTCTACGCCAAGACGCCCATCGGCGATCCCCGGAAGAACGAAAACCTCATGGGCCCCCTGGTGGACGCCGGCGCAGTGGAGACCATGCTCGGCGCCATCGAGACGGTGAAGGCGGAAGGCGGCCGCATCCTCTGCGGCGGCGAGCGCCTCCCGCTGCCCGGCGGCTGCTACATCACGCCCTGCATCGTCGCCGCGCCCAAGGACCTGCCGATGATGAAGGAGGAGACCTTCGCCCCGGTGCTCTACGTGGTGCCCTACGACACCATCGAGGAGGCCATCGCCCTGCAGAACAGCGTGCCCCAGGGGCTGTCGAGCGCCATCATCACCAACGACCAGCGCGAGAGCGAGCTGTTCCTCTCGGCGGCGGGCAGCGACTGCGGCATCGCCAACGTGAACACGGGCACCAGCGGCGCCGAGATCGGCGGAGCCTTCGGCGGCGAGAAGGAGACCGGCGGCGGCCGCGAGAGCGGTTCCGACGCCTGGAAGACCTACATGCGTCGCCAGACCAGCGCCATCAACTTCAGCGGCCAGGTGGAACTGGCCCAGGGCATCACCCTGGAGCTCTGAGGCTGTCCAGATCGTCCCGGAGGGGGGCTGCGGCTCCCCTCTCGTTTTTTTCAGCCTTCCCGCTAAGCTCAGGGCATTCCTCCCGAGAGGCCCCCTTGAATGGGCCCATAAGCCACCGACAGCTTCCCGATCCCTCCGGTCCCACGGCCCTCGCCTCGGGCGGACCGCGCGTGGATGCCGGCAGGCACCGCCTGCCCCGGGGCCTGCTGGTCGGCGCATGGATCCTGGCTGCAGGCCTGCACCTGGCCCAGGGTCCGGAGGGGCGCGTCCATTCCTGGCCCATGTCCTACCTGGTCCTGGAGGTCCTGGCGGCGCTGAGCCTGGCGGGGCGGGCCATCCGGTCCACCGGCAGGGCGCGGACGGCCTGGTGGCTCCTGTCGGCCTCGGCCTTCCTGGAAGTGCCGAACCTCGTGCTGATCGACCTTCACCACCGGGGCTTCCTGTCCCTGGCGGGAATGGAGGCCACCAGCTACCTCAGCCTGGCCACGGGCGTCCTGGTGCTCGCGGGCGTGCTCAGCTTCCCGACTGGGCCCGAACGGGTCGGCCGGTTCTGGCGACGCGTGATGGACAGCCTCATCTTCGCGACCTCCATGCTGTTCCTCCTCTGGGTGCTGGGGGTGCAGGGCTCCCTGCGCTCGGCGGACCAGGGCGTGGGCCTGCGCGTCCTGGCCGCCTACCTGAACGTGGCCCTGCTGGGCGGCGGCCTGGTGTTCATGACCTCGTACCATCCGGACCGAGTTCGGGGGCCCCTGGGCTGGCTGGCGGCTTCCGCCCTGGCCTGGCTGGCGGCGCTCACCTGCTGGACCCTGTCGGGCCTGCCTTCGGTCATCGCGCGGGAGGCCTGGATCATCCTGGCTGGCGCCATCCCCCTTTTCCAGGGCCTGGCGGCCTGGTCCTCGCGGTCCGTGGAGGAGGTGCTCAACGGTGGCAGCCCGGACCGCCGGGTGGCGGGGCTGCTCCCCTACCTGCCCGTCACCCTCGCGGTGCTTACCTTCGCGGCGCTGCTGATCTGGTCGCCGCTGAATGTGACGCGTGGAGCCTTCGCCATTTTCCTTGGGATGGTGGTGTTGCTCCTGATGAGGCAGTTCCAAGCCATCCAGGACCTGCGGGCCGCCCGCCGCACCCTGGAAGCCCGGGTGACGGAGCGCACGCGGGCCCTGGAGCAGGCCCAGGACACCCTCCTCCGCACCGAGCGCATGAACACCCTGGCCCTCATGGGGGCGGGCCTCGCCCATGATTTGAACAACCTGCTCACCGCTGTGCGCAGCTCGGCGGAGCTGGCGGCCCTGAACCTGGAAGCGGGCATCACGCCGAAGCCACAGGACCTCACGCGCATGCTGGTGGCCGCCGACAGCGCGGCGCAGCTCACCGGCCGCCTGATGGCCTTCGCCCGCAGGGAAGCGGAGGACCTGCTGCCCATGGATCTCGGCCACGGGGTCCGGGAGATGGAGGCGACGCTCCGCCTGCTGGTGCCACGGTCCGTCAACCTGCGCATCGAGGTGGTGCCAGGAGAGCCGCTCATCGTCCGGACCTCGCGGCTGCGGCTGGAGCAGATGCTGGTGAACCTCGTGGCCAATGCCGGTGACGCCATGCCCCGCGGCGGCAAGCTCACCATTCGGGTGAAGGCGGCGCCGGGAGGCGAGCAGGCCATGGTGGAGGTGATCGATTCGGGTCAGGGCATGGGGCCTGAGACCCTGGAACGGATCTTCGAGCCCTTCTTCACCACCAAGGCCCCGGGCAAGGGGACGGGCCTCGGGCTCTCCTCGCTCAGGGCCATGCTGGATGAGAGCGGAGGCCGCCTGACGGTTCACAGCGAACTGGGCAAGGGCTCCCGTTTTTGCATCCTGCTGCCGGTGATGCCCACGCTGGAGCTCAACCCCCGCTGATGAGGTGGATGACCTTCACCACGGCGCCATCGGGGATGGTGGTGGTGTCGTAGTCCTTCTTCGGCACCAGGGTGTCGCCGATATGGACGATCAGCATGGGAAAGCGGTAGTTGCGCGCCCGGATGACGTCGCGCACGGTCATGCCCTCGTGCCAGTCGAGCGGTTCCTCATTCACCACGATCATGCGGGAAGCCTACCTTTGCTCTGGAGGTTCACCAAGGAAATCGGCCGCGTCCGCGGCCGATTTCATCAGGAAAGGTGCTGTTTGACGACTTCCACCACTTCAGGGAAGGCGTCGAGGCCCAGTTCCTTCAGGCGCGCCAGGGTGGGCACGCCGTCCAGGGTCCAGCCCCGGCGGGTGTAGACGCTGTCCATGAGCTGGGAGAAGCGGCCGGTGCGCCACTTGCGGTGGAGGGCCATCTTCTCCTCGGTGGTCTTGCCCTTGGGGTCGAGGCCCATCTCGGTGACGATCTGCTGGTCGTAGCGCTCGGCGCGGGATTCGTACTCTTCCTTCGTGACGGGGCCCAGGGAGCGGTAGGGCGCGGCGTCGTGCAGGCGCAGGCCCTTGCCCATGCGGATGTTGAACACGCGCTGGAAGTTGTAGACCTTCGCGGACTGCACGATGAGGTCTTCCTTGGTGATCTTGATGCCCGTGGTGGCGCTGAAGAGGTCCACGTAGTTCTGCACGTGCTCCGGCACCTTGTGGGCCTCGGGCTGCTCGGAGTTGTTGGCGGGAACCACGTCGTTCCAGGGCAGCTTGCAGAAGCCGTTGAGGCCGAACCAGGTGCGGAACAGGGGGAAGTAGTAGAGCGCTTCGGCCTTGTCCTCGAAGGTGGGCAGCTGCTTGTTGACCATGTCCATGAAGATCAGCCAGGCCTCGTCGTGCTGGGGGCCCTTGTTGGTCAGCGCGTAGCCGCCCTGCTGGGCCAGCGATTCCTTCGACATGTACTGGGAGTACTCGAGGCCCTTGTTCTCCATGCCGATGTCGTTGATGAGCTGAGGATCGCCCCAGCCGTTCTTGATGAAGTGTTCCTTCATCTTCTTGACGCCCATGCCGGCGATCTTGCCGAACCCTTCGCCGCGGGCCATCTGGTGCATCATCTCGAGGTCGGCCTCGGCGTTGCCCCAGGTCATCTCCAGGCCGCCCGTGCGCTCCTTGTTGAGGATGCCGCGCTGGTAGCACTCCATGACGAAGGCCGTGAGCGTGCCGTAGGTGATGGTGCAGATGCCGTAGGTGTCGCAGTAGAAGTTCAGCTCGAGCAGGTAGTCGGGATCGAAGACGCCGCAGTTGGAACCGAGGCCCGCCGCGTTTTCGTACTCGGGGCCGTCCACCGTGACCATGTCGCCCTTGTAGGGACCGGTCTTGAGAACAAGGCCATCGGCGCCCTTGGCGCAGGCCATGGAGCAGCCGTACCAGCAGCCGTCCACCGTGTGCTGGGTGCAGCGCTGCTGCCAGTAGCTGCTGTCGATCTTGTGGACGTCCGGATGCGAGCCGTACTGGAAGTTGTGGACCGGCAGCAGGTCGTAGGCATCCATGATCTCGACGATGTGCGCGGTGCCGTTGCGGCGCATCATGCACTGGGTGCCGTCGTTCTCGCGGATCTCCTTGTGGTACTTCACGCCGGTCTTGGCGATGGTCTCGGGATCCACGGGATGGTTGAGGTCGCCGGCCACCTTGGGGCCGCGCACCACCAGTGCGCGGATGCGCTTGTTCCGGAACACCGTGCCGATGCCGCCCCGGCCTGCCTGCTTGAAGCGCACGCACTTGCGGCGGCGGTCGTAGAAGGAGAAGTTCAGCATGCCAATGAGGCTGTGCTCGGCGGCGGCGCCGGTGGAGACCACGGAGATGTTCGGCAGGTCCGCCTCGTTCTCGGCGTACATGTGGGTGAGGATCTCGGCCAGCACATGGCTGTCCACGGGATCCGTGGGAGCCTCCTCAATGCGGATGATGCCCTTCTGGCCGTCGATGAAGAGGATCACGTCCTTGTCGGACTTGCCCTGCAGTTCCAGCGCGTCGAAACCCGAGAACTTCAGGAGAGGGCCGTAGAAGCCGCCCACGTTGGAGTCGATGGGGATGTCCGTTTGAGGCGAGAGGCTCACCACCAGGGACTTGCCGGTGCCGGCGTACTGGGTCATGCCCGAGACAGGCCCGGGGCTGATGATGATTTCGTTCTCGGGGTCGTTCCACCGGGTGGTGGGCTTCACCGCGTTCCACAGGTGGTAGAGGCCGAAGCCGCGGCCGCCGATGAAGACGTCCTTCATCGTTTGCGTGACGGGCTTCTCCTTGATCTCGAGGGTGTCCACGTTCACGTACAGCGTGCGGTTGGTGTAGCCCTTGTCCGGCAGGCTGGGCGTGTAGGTGATCTCCTTCAGCACCTTGTGCGCGGCCTTGATGGCCTCGAGTCCATCGAGGTACTCGGTGCGTTTGGTGTAGTCGATGTTCATGACCTTGCTGGGATCGAAAACGAGCTGGCTCATGGGTTCCTCTTCTTGGAAGGAATTCACCACGGAGGCACGGAGAACACGGAAGAATTCACGAAGGCTTCCACGGAAAAGGCAAAGGTGGATTCCTGCTTGCTCTCAGTGTTTTTCTCAGTGTCCTCCGTGCCTCAGTGGTGGGTCGTTTGAGGTTCTCAGATGATCCGGACCGGCGGCTCGGGGACGTCCACGATGGAGAGCGCGCCGTGGGGGCAGACCTTCACGCAGATGCCGCACGACGTGCACTTGTGGGGCGTGATCCAGTCGGAATTCCGCATGAAGGCCTCCTTCTCGCAGAAGCCGATGCACATGTAGCAGCCCACGCAGACCTTCTTGTCGATCATCACCACGCCCAGCTTGTTGCGCTTGAGGGCCTCGGTGGGACAGACCACCACGCAGTCGCCGCACTGGTCGCAGAGGATGGCGTGGCCGCCACCATCCTCGTAGGCCTTGATCTGGAGGGCGGCCTGGGCGGGGTCATCCACCTTGAAGACCTTGACGGCGCACTCCAGCTCGCACTCGTGCTCGCAGTTGCGGCCTGCGTCGCACTTCTTGAAGTCGATCACCAGCTGTTTCATGGCGCGGGCGCCTCCGGAGGGGGTCAGGAACGGCAATGTCAACTGGAGGACGGCCATGCCATCCCCCAGGTGAGGCTATTCCCGGCCCTATCCGGCCGCAATGGTCGCCGGTCACAGTTCGGAGTCGAGGCCCTCCTTGCGGATGAGATGGACGGAGGTGGCCTTGAAGGAGGCCGTGACGCGGCTTCCGGGCTGAAGTCCCAGCTCGGACAGGGATTGGTCGGTCACGAAGGCCGTCAGGTAGAAGCCGCAATCCAGCTCCACGCGGAAGTAGGGGCCCCGGGGTATGACTTTCGTCACAGTCCCGGGGAAGGCGTTCCGGGCGCTGGTCAGGTTGTCGGATTGCAAAGCCAGCACCACGTGCTCCGGGCGGACCCCCACCAGCACCGTCTGGCCGGGATCGGCCTCCCCGACGGCGATCAGTTCGCGGTCCCCGCTCTCCTTCCGGATCCGCAGCGTGAGAAGGCCCTCCCGGCAGGTCAGCACCTGGCCCTTCAGCAGCGTCTCCATGCCGACGAATGCCGCCACGAAGGGATCCTCCGGGTGGTTCACCACTTCCCGCAGGCCGCCCATCTGGAGGATGCGCCCCGCCTGCATCACCGCGAGGCGATGGCCCAGCCGGGTGGCCTCCGCCTGATCGTGGGTGGCGATCACCGTGGTGGTGCCGGTCTCCGCCAGGATGTGCCCCAGGTCGTCGAGGAGCCCCTCGCGGGTCTGGGCGTCCAGCGCCGAGAAGGGCTCGTCCAGGAAGAGGATTTCCGGGTTCAGCACGAAGGCGCGGGCCAGGGAGGTGCGCTGCGCCTCGCCGCCGGAGAGCTGGCGGGCGGGGCGATCCAGAAGGGCGCCGAGGCCGAGCCGCCTCGCCCAGGTCTCGACGCGGGACCGCAGCTCGTCTTTCGGCACGCCGCGCAGCTTCAGGCCTGTGCCGATGTTCCGGGCCACCGAGGTATCGAAGAGCAGGGGATCCTGGAACACCATGGTCATGCGGCGGCGGTAGGCCTCAATCTCGGCGCGGGAGCACAGGGGCTGGCCGCGGAAGTGGAGCGCGCCGGTCGTGGGCGGCAGCAGGCCGGCCAGCGCCAGCATGAGGGTGCTCTTCCCGGCGCCGTTGGGGCCCATGAGGGCGAACACTTCACCGGCGCGGAGGTCGAGGGCGGGCACCTCCAGGACCTGGGCACCGGCGCGATGGACGGTGAGGCTACGGGCCTGGAGGAGGGTCGTCCGGGTCATGACCGCCGGCTCCGCTGCTGGAGATGGGTGAGCACCGCGTTCACGGAAAAGGCAAGCACCAGCAGGATGAGGCTCAGGGCGATGGCGATGTCGAAGTTGCCGCGGCCGGTTTCCATCACCGTGGCAGTGGTGAGCACCCGGGTCTGGCCCTTGATGTTGCCGCCCACCATGATCGAGGCGCCCACTTCGGAGATCACCCCGCCGAAGCCCGCCATCACGGCGGCCAGCAGGGGCAGGCGGGCCTCCTTCAGCAGCAGCCACACCATCTGGGGCCGGGAGGCGCCCAGGGCCAGGATCTGGAGCCGCAGGCCCGGTGGAAGTTGCTGCAGGGCCGCGAGGCCGATGCCCGCGATGATGGGCGAGGCGATGGCGGCCTGGGCCAGCACCATGGCCGAAGGCGTGTAGAGGATGCCGAGAAAGCCCAGGGGCCCGCTCCGCCAGAGCAGCACGGTCACGAAGAGGCCCACGACCACGGGCGGCAGGCCCATGCCCGTGTTCAGCAGGGCGATGACCAGCCGCCGGCCCGGGAAATCGTTCAGCGCCACGACGAGGGCCACCGAGAGGCCGATCACGAGGCTGACGAGGGTGGCCGCGCCCGAGATCTGGAGAGAGAGCAGGGTGACCCGGAGGACCTCAGGATCCAGCGTGAGCAGCAGCTCCAGCGCTTTCCGGAGGCCCTCCCAGATCAGATCCATTTAGGAACCATTAGAAAGAACCCACCACGGAGACACTGAGGCCACGGAGATCACACGGAGAGGAGAACGCGGAGCCATGCTGGGCCCGTGGGTGGTTCCCTCTGTGCCTTCTTCCGTGCCGTTCTCGGTGCACTCGGTGCCTCCGTGGTGGGTTTGCAAAGGTCATGCTTCTTCGAGGAAGGGGAACTTGATGTCCGCGGGCGGGGTGAAGCTCTCCTTGATGGTGCGCGGCGAGGTCCAGCGGATCAGGTTCAGGAAGCTGCCGGCCTTGTCGTTGGTGCCCGATGCGCGGGAGCCGCCGAAGGGCTGGTGGCCCACCACGGCGCCCGTGGGTTTGTCGTTGATGTAGAAGTTCCCCGCGGTGTTGGCGAGCACCTCGGTGAGGTGGTTGATGACGTAGCGGTCGCGGGCGAAGATGGCGCCGGTGAGGGCGTAGGGCGAGGTCTCGTCCAGGAGGCGCAGGGTTTCGTCCAGCTTCGCGTCGTCGTAGACGTAGAGAGTGACCACCGGCGCGAAGATCTCCTCCTCCATGGTCACGAACTTGGGGTTCGTGGTGAGGATCACCGTGGGCTCGATGAAGTAGCCCACGGACTTGTCGCCCTTGCCGCCGGAGAGGATCTCCGCGTCCTTGGCGGACCTGGCCAGCTCGATGTACTTCATGGTGTTGTCGAAGGCGGCCTCGTCGATGACGGCGTTGAAGAAGTTGCGGAAGTCCCGCACGTCGCCCATCTTCACTTCGGCGAGGAGGGCCAGCAGCCGCTCCTTCACCTCGGCCCAGCGCGAGGCGGGGATGTAGACCCGCGAGCAGGCCGAGCACTTCTGGCCCTGGTACTCGAAGCCCGCGCGGACGATGGCGGCGGCGACTTCCGGGGCCTCGCCCGAGGCGTGCATGAAGATGTAATCCTTCCCGCCGGTCTCGCCCACGATGCGGGGGTAGCTGCGGTAGCGCTCGAGGTTGCCGGCGATGGTCTTCCACATGCTGTTGAAGACGCCGGTGGAGCCGGTGAAGTGGAGGCCCGCGAAGTTGCGGTCCTCCAGCGCCACCTTGCCGATCATGGAGCCGCGGCCGGGGACGAAGTTGATGACCCCATCAGGGAGCCCCGCCTCCTTGTAGAGCTGCATGAGGTAGTAGTTGGACAGGATGGAGGTGGAGGCGGGCTTCCACACCACGGTGTTGCCCATGATGGCGGGGGCCGTGGCCAGGTTGGCGCCGATGGCCGTGAAGTTGAAGGGCGTCACGGCGAAGACGAAGCCTTCGAGCGCACGGTAGTGCACCCGGTTCCACACGTGCGGATCCGAGATGGGCTGCTGCTGGTAGATGCGTTCCAGGAACTTGGCGTTGAAGCGGAAGAAGTCCGCCGTCTCGCAGGTGCTGTCGATCTCCGCCTGGTAGGCGCTCTTCGATTGGTTCAGCATGGTCGCGGCGTTCAGGATGTAGCGGTACTTCGAAGAGATGAGGCTGGCCATCTTGTGGAAGATGGCGGCGCGATCCTCCCAGGGGGTGGCCTCCCAGGCCTTCTTGGCGGCCATGGCGGCATTGATCGCCATGCGCACTTCGGCTTCGCCGGCCTCGTGGTAGTGGGCCAGCACGTGATGGTGGTCGTGGGGGCAGACGGCCTTCTGGGTCTTGCCGGTGCGCACCTCGCGGCCGCCGATGATGAGCGGGATTTCGATTTCCTGGTGGTACTGCCGGTCCAGCTCAGCCTTCAGGAGCGCGCGTTCCTTCGACCCGACGGCATAGCTCAGGATGGGCTCGTTGTGGGATTCGGGAAGGCTGAAGATGGCGTTCGACATGGGTGTGGCTCCTTCGACTGGGACAGATTCACCACGGAGACACCGGGGTCACGGAGAAAAATGCACGGAGAGGATGGCGAGAAAAACCGGAAATCGTATGGCTTCGAGTCTCTCTCTGTAGATGTCTCCGTGCCCTCCGTGTCTCCGTGGTGAGTCAGCGTTCAGCGGGCTCTCAGGGAGCCTCGGCATCAGGGAAGAATAGCGGCGAGCCATAGGTTCCGATTCCGAATTCTTTGATGCGCTTCTGGACAGCTTTCGACACCATGAAGTCAGCAAAGGCGCGCCCTCCGGCCGTGTTCACCTTGGGGAACCGCGCGGGGTTTACCTCGATGACGTGGTAGACATTCCGGAGGGAGGGATCGCCTTCATGCAGGATGGCCATCCCGAGTTTTTTTCGTAGGGCCAGGTACGTGCCGCGGTCTGACAGTGTGTAAGCCTTCTTTTCAGCCGCGATGCCCAGGGTCTGGCCCATGCCCTGGCCGGTCTGCTGGTACCAGGGCTGGCCTTCGGGGGTGATGCCCGCGGCCTTCCAGAGCTTCAGCTCCTGGGCGTGGGTGCCGGAGTTGTCGCCGCGGGTGAGGAAGAGCGATTTCGTGGCGGCGATCCGCTGGAAGCTCTCCATGGCGGTGTGGCGGGCGATGGCGGCGGGGTCGGCCGGGGGGCCCACGAGGATGAAGTCGTTGTGCATGACGATGCGGCGGTTGAGGCCCGCGCCGTCGGCCACCAGGGCTTTCTCGGCCTCGGGCGAGTGGACCAGCAGCACGTCGGCCTCGCCGCGCTTGCCCATGGCGATGGCCTGACCCGAGCCCACGGCGATGGTCTTCACCTGGTAGCCCGTCTCCTTCTCGAAGAGGGGGATCAGCTCGTCCAGCAGGCCGGAGTCCTGGGTGCTGGTGGTGGTGGCCAGGATGACGGCCTTCTGGGCCGGCGGCGCGGCGTGCAGAACTGCGGGGGACAGGGCCGCGACGAGCGCCAGGACCCATGAAAGACATGCTGGTCGTTTCATCTCACCCTCCGAGGCGATAGTCTTGCAGGGATATAACGAACGGGACAGGTGCGCCTGGCCCGGTTTTGCGGTCGGTCACAACAGCAGGCGCTTCCGGAAGGCCCTCACGTCGGCCTCGATGGCCGCGGACGCCTTGGCCTGGATCTCGCGGAACCGCGCCAGGGCCTCCACGCCCAAGGGCGTCACCTGCGCGCCGCCGCCCTTGGTGCCCCCCTTGGCGGCCACCACCACGGGCGAGCGGAAGCACTGGTTCATCTCGTCCACCAGGTTCCAGGCCTTGCGGTAGCTCATGTCCAGTTCCCGGGCGGCCGCGGAGATGGAGCCGGTCTTGTGGATGGCCTCGAGCAGGTCGGCCTTCCCCTGGCCGATGGCGATGTTCTCGCGGAAGGAAATGCGGATGCGAATGGAGGCGAGCTCGGCCATGGCGGAATCCTGGAGTGGCACCATTATCACCACGGAGCCGTTCGGCGGGCGCGGACTCTGCTAGAACGGAGGCATGGAACCCTCAGGCGCGGAACGGCCGGCGGAGCGGACCCTTCGGGCGGTCCTCTTCCCCGTGGCGCCCCGGCGGTTCCCCTGGGCCCGTCCCGCCCAGCTGGTGCTCAGGAGCCTGCACATCGCGGCCATGGCCCTGGTCGTGGGGGCCATCCCCTTCGGCGCGGACTTCGCCGCGCTGCGGGTCCCCATCCTGCTCACCCTGGCCAGCGGCGTCCTCCTGTTCGCCGTGGACCTCGCGCGGGACCTGGGCATTCTCGTCCAGGGCAGCGGGGTGGCGGTGCTGGTGAAGCTGGGTCTGCTGGGCCTGGGCGTGCTGCAGCCCGCGGATCGCCTGGCCTGGTACCTGGCCGCGACGCTGGTGGCCTCCGTCGGCTCGCACATGCCGGGATCCTGGCGCCATTTCTCCTTCCTGGAATGGAAGGTCCTGAGGACCCCCGACCGATGACCACCCCCGCCGAGGCCCTCCGCCTGATCCTGGATCGCGTCGCGGTGCTGCCGCCTGTGCGCCTCCCGCTGCCGGACTGTCTCGGCCTGGCGGCCGCGGAGGATCTGACCTCCCAGGCCCAGGTGCCGCCCTTCACCAACTCGGCCATGGACGGCTACGCCGTGCGGGCCGCGGACCTGGCGGAGGCCTCGCCGGAGCGGCCCCTGCGGCTGCGGGTGATCGGCGACCTCGCCGCGGGCGCCACGCCCACCGCCGCCGTGGGGCCCGGCGAGGCTCTGCGCATCATGACCGGCGCACCGCTGCCCGCCGGCGCGGACACGGTGGTGCCCGTGGAGGACACCCGCCGTGGCGAGGCCTGGATGGAGGTCCAGAAACCGCTGGGCCCGGGCGTCCACATCCGGCACGCGGGCGAGGATCTGGCCATCGGCCAGAAGCTGGTGGCGGCCGGGCGGGGGCTCCGGCCCGGCGACCTGGGCGTGCTGGCGGCGGCGGGCATCGCCGAGGTGCCCGTGCATCGCCGGGTCCGCGTGGCCGTGCTCACCACGGGCGATGAGCTGGTGGACGTCTCCGAGCAGCCGGGGCCGGGGCGCATCCGCGACGCCAACATCCATGCGCTCTGTGCGCAGGTGGCCGCCGCCGGCGCCGTGCCCGTCCCCTTTCCGCGCGTTCCCGACGACCCCGGCACGCTGGGGCCTACGCTCCGCCAGGCGCTGGAGGCCGACGTGGTGCTCACCACCGGCGGCATCTCCGTGGGCGACTACGATTTCATGAAGGGCCTGCTGGAGGAGCTCGGCGCCCGGCGGGTCTTCTGGAAGGTGGCGCAGAAGCCCGGCGGCCCGCTCGGCTTCTGGCTGCTGGACGGCAAGCCGGTCTTCGGCATTCCGGGCAATCCCGTGGCGGCCATGCTGATGGTCGAGGAATACGTCCGTCCCGCCCTGCGGAAGCTGATGGGCTTTGGCCTCCTGCACCGGCCGGTGGAAACGGCCGTGCTGGAAGGGGGCTGGTCGGGGCGGGCGGTGGACCGCCGCACCACCTTCCTGCGGGTGGTGGCCCGGCGGGAGGGCGGCCAGCTGAGGGCGCGCAGCACCGGGCCCCAGGGATCGGCGATCCTCTCCTCCATGCTCATCGCCAACGCCCTGGCGGTGCTCCCCGAGGGCGTGTCGCGGGTGGAGGACGGCGGCGAGGTGACGCTGCACCTCACCGAGATGGCGGAAGATCACTGAGGCTGGAGATCCACCGGACCGCGCTGGAAGATCGAGGCCGGCCAGTGGCGGCCAGTCTTCGGATCCTTCAAGGTGCGCTTCAGCACGAAGTCGAAGAGCAGCGGATTGCGCTTCCAGATCTCGTTGAGGGCCCTCCGCTCGCCGGCGGTGATCAGGCCCAGCTGTGCCAGCCGCCGAGTCCAGATGACCAGGTCCACGCCGGGCAGGGGGTAGTCGCTGCCGTTGAGCAGGCGGCCGTCGAACTCGGGGCGGGCCAGGAGCGTCTGCAGGGGCCGGGGCAGGCGGTTGACCTGGGTGATGGCGGAAAGGTCGCCGTAGAGGCGGCCCCGGTAGGCGGGTTCGGCCATCAGGCGGAGGAAGAGGTCGAAGTTGGTGGCGGTCGTCCCGGGGTGGTCCAGGTCGACGTTGCGGCCGAGGCTGGCGCAGTGCGCCACGATCACGGTGACGCCGAGGTCCAGCGGCCGCCGGAGCCGCAGGGGGTTGCCCAGGGCCTGCGCGCCCTTCACGGCCACGGCTTTCTCTTCCCCGGCGTGCGTGAGCAGGACCACGCCGAGTTCCTTCATGCGGCGGTAGAAGGCGCCCCAGCGCGGGTCGGCCGGATCGATGGCCTGGGCGTTGGGCAGCCACTTCAGCAGGCGGACGCCCTTGGCCGCGCAGGCTTCCAGCTCCTGGATGGCGTCGGGCCGGGCGGGGTGGATGGAGGCCACGGGCACGAAAAGGTCCGGATGACGGGCGGCGGCCGCCAGCACGTACGCATTCGGCACATGGAACTCGGTGCGGATCGGATCGGCCGTGCCGTCGGTGCGGTAGGCCCGGTCCATGGCCAGCAGGTGCACCTGCGGAGGGCGGGGGAAGGCCGCGGCGCGCGCGGCCAGGATCTCGAGGTAGTCCTGGTCGAAGCGGGCGAGGCCCTTCATGCCCGTGGCCTTCAGGTAGAGCCCCGTCTCCAGGCGCTTGAAGGGGTGCTTCCCGCTGAGCTTCGCGGGGTTCACATAGGTTCCGTCGCCGTCCTGGCCCAGGCCGATGGCATGGACGTGGAGGTCCACCAGGGGGCGGGCCGGATCCAGGTCCGCGAAGGCGCGGTCGAGCAGGGCCTGGGCGGCGGCGGACAGGGGTTTCTGGGGGGGCGCAGGGCGGGCGCCCCGGGCGGGGAGGGCCGACAGGAGGCTCGTGAGGACGAGGCCCAGGGCGAACAGGCGGCGATGGACGCGGGGACGCATCGGACCGTTCTACCAGGAAGCCTGGGCGATGTCCGCCGTCAGCGCGAAGGCGGGCGGGCCACCGGACAGGTCACCGTCACGGTCACGGTGCGGGTGGCGCTGCCGTAGGGCCCCTGGGCGGTCAGGGTGTATGTGGTGGTGGTGGCGGGATGCACGGTGAGGCTGGTGCCGGTCACCCAGCCGGGATCCGGGCTGAGGAACCAGCGGGTGGCGTTGGTGGTGCTCCAGGCGAGGACCGCGCCGGCGCCGGTGGTGGTGCTGGCCGGAGTCGCGGTGAGGGCGGAGACGGTGGGCGCCGGCCCCGTGGGATCGGCGGTGTGCACCGTGCCCATCTGCACCACCTCTAGATCCGTACCCTTGATGCGGGAGAGCGTGGCGAGCTGGTCGTTGTCCCAGCGGTCGTCCGGCGCGCCGGAGATGTACCAGGGGCTGCCGTTGTCGGCGAGGATCATGCCGTAGCGCTTGAGGGCGGCGAGCACCACGCGGGCCTGGGCCGGGTAGCTGCTGATGTCCACCCCGGCCTTCAGGCGCACGCGGAGGCCCATGGGCGGGGCGCTGGCGCTGGTGTTGCTCGAGGCCCAGTGGGTGGCGGGCAGCACGTAGGCCCGGCGCGTGGTGGGCACGGTGAAGCGCAGGGCGTGGGTGATGGCGCCGGCGGCCACCTCGTCGTACCGGGCCAGGCCGGGGAAGATCGGCAGGCCCGCCGCGTCGGCGCTGGTCCAGCCGTAGGGGCGCAGGGTGTTGCTCTTGAGGTCCCACACCGAGGCGCCCTCCGCGTTCCAGCTGCCGTTGCCCTGGGGGAAGGCCCGGTACAGCTCATAGAGCAGGCAGGTGTCGCGGTCCAGGACGAGCACATGCCGGTCCCCGTTCGAGCCGCTGCCGCCCTCCACGGGCGCAGTCGCCGGGATGGGCATGGGGCCGGGGTCGCTCTCGCTGCCATACATCGTGAAGGTCACGGGCACCTTCGCCTGGGCCGCGGAGGACACCACGGTGTAGGGAATGCCGATGGGCCCGCCGCCATAGAGCCCGGCGCCGAAATCGGGATGCAGGCCCGTGCCGCCGCCGATGAAGGCGATGATGGCGCCGCTGTTCGGATCCACCGGGTCGCCGGAGATGTCGCGGTTCCACGGGTTGTCGGCCGGGAAGGGCGTGAAGCCCTGCAGGCTCGCGCCCACGCCCAGGGCCGCGCCGTTGCAGGCGCCTGCCGGGGGCTGGATCGCCACGGTGACCGGGGCCTGCGCGGTCTTGGTGGCGTCCGCTTCGGCGGTGGCCTTCACGTGGAACGTGCCCGGCGCCGCGGGGGCCGTGTAGAGGCCGCCGGCGCTGATGGTGCCGCCCCCGGTCTCGACCACGCTCCAGGTGACGGCCTGATTCGAGGTGCCCGCGACGGTGGCCTGGAAGGCCTGGGTGCCGCCGGTCCACAGGCTGGCGCCGGCGGGGGCGATGGTGACGCTGATGGGAACCGGGGCCGCGCCCTTGCCGGATCCGCCGCCGCAGGCCAGGGCGAGCGTGAGGGTGAGGGCCAGTCCCAGGGGAGCCCCGATGCTGCCCTTCGATCCTTCCATGAAGCCTCCCGGTGGTGGCGCCAGAGGTGAGTGTTGTCGGAGCGGCGGGAAAGTCAACGGGCCGCCGGGTCGTGCCCGGATCCCGGGGCACCCGTGCCACACTAAATGGACCTTGAGGTAGCCATGACCGCCGAGCCCACCTTCCGCGAGAAGTACGCGTTCCCCGCCAGCTTCTGGAACGCGAACATCACCGAGCTGTTCGAGCGCGCGGCCTACTATTCCATGGCCAGCTTCATCGTCATCTACCTGGGCCGCCTGGGCCTGGGCGACTACTGGCCCAGCACCCTGAACGGCATCCTCTGGTTCCTGGTCTATTTCCTGCCCATCCTGAGCGGCACCATCGCCGACCAGATCGGCTTCCGGCGCAGCCTGCTCATGGCCTGCGTCCTGCTCGTGTGCGGCTACTTCCTCATGGGCTACCCCGTGTGGTTCGGCGGGCAGACCATGGCCCTCCAGGCGGGCAAGGAGGTCACCGCGGGCATGGGGGTGATGGCGCCGGTGGCGGCGGCCATCGTGCTCATTGGCATCGGCGGCTCCTTCGTGAAGCCCTGCATCGCCGGCACCGTGCAGCGCACCCACCTGGGCAAGGCCACCCTGGCCTTCGCCATCTTCTACATGGTCATCAACATCGGCAGCGTCTTCGGCCGCCTCACGGCCTTTTTCGTGCGCACGAAGCTCGGCAAGCTCGACACCATCTTCCTCGTGTCCATGGTGGCCTCGGTCCTGGCCTTCCTCACGGTGCTCCTGCTCTACCGCGATCCCGAGAGCGCCGGGGATCCCGCCAAGCCCCGCCGCACGGTCTCCGAGGTGCTCCTGGGCATGTTCAAGGTGCTGGGCAACGGCCGCTTCGTCCTCTTCCTGGTGGTGAGCAGCGGGTTCTACTTCATCTACAACCAGGTCTACAACGTGCTTCCGCTCTACGTGAAGAAGACCGTGGAGCTCACGCCGGCCATGGACCTCTACACCATGGCCAACCCCATCACCATCGTGCTGTTCCAGCTGCTCATCACGAAGCTGTTCGGCAAGCTGCCCCCCATCAAGTCGATCATCGTGGGCACGGTGATCATCGGCCTGGCCATGCTCATCAACGTGGCGCCGCTCTTCATGGCGGGCGGCGTGACGGCGAAGATGCTCCTGCCCGTGGGCAGCCTCTTCGTGGTGCTGACGGTGGCCCTCATCGCCTTCGGCGAGCTCTTCGCCTCGAGCCGCCTGTACGAGTACATCGGCTCCCTGGCGCCCAAGGGTCAGGAGGGCCTGTTCCTCGGCTACGCGAACCTGCCCATGGCCATCGGGAGCCTGGTGGGCGGCCCCGCGGGCGCCTGGCTCTTCAACAAGGTGATGTGCGCCGGCGCCGAGACCCAGGCGAGCGGGCTGCTGAAGCTCGATCCCCGGGCCGCGGCCACGGGCTGGATCATCCTCACCCTCTTCGGCCTGGGCAGCGCGCTGAGCCTCTGGTTCTACAACCGCTGGCTGCAGAAGCAGGCCTGACCGCGGCCCCGCGAGGGCGGGCTGGCATGGTGAACGGAAAGGCGCGCAGGCAGACGATGCTCCGGTGATGAATCGGATCCGGCGCGGGCCCTGCGTTCACGCGCCCTGCGGTTGTTTCCGCGGGGCCGCCTGGTTGCCTGGGGCGCCGGGAATTGGCAACATCTGTGGACACAGTTTCCCGCGATAATGCCAAGTGCCGCCCTGAGGTCCCCATGTCCAAGAAGGAAACCCCGCTCTTTCCGCTGCGCAAGGGCCTGCACACCCGCCAGGCCCATGTGGACCTGCCCGAGGGCACCTTCGAGGAGGAGCATGCCCGGCAGGGCTTCTTCGGCCGGACCACGCACCTCTACCGACTGCATCCGGTCACGGACTGGACGCGCATCGAGGGGCCCCTGCGTCCCCACAGCTACGACCTGAACCCCCTGCTGCCATTCAAGGAGGCCGCCGTGCGCGCCTCGATGTTCGGCTCGACGGAGGCGGCCTTCGCGCCCATCTGCGTGCTGCACAACCAGGACGTGGCCCTCCACTGGGTGGTGCCCTCGACCATGGATTTCTTCTACCGGAACGCCGACGGCGACGACGTCTACTACGTCCACGCGGGATCGGGAAAGCTGGAGACCACCTTCGGCGCGCTCGCCTATGCCACCGGCGACTACCTCGTGATCCCCCGCGGGACCACCTACCGCTTCCTGCCGGACGAAGGACCGCAGCGCTACCTGCTCATCGAGAGCTTCAGCGAGGTCACCATTCCCGACCGCAACCAGCTGGGGCCCAACGCCATCTTCGACCCGGCCATGGTGGACACGCCGGAGCTGGAGCCCTACGACGCCACGCCCCGGGAGTGGGCCGTCCACATCAAGCGCGAGAACCAGATCACCAAAGTGTTCTACCCCTTCAACCCGCTGGATGTGGTGGGCTGGAAGGGCGACCTCACGGTGTGGCGCATCAACGTGAAGGACATCCGCCCCATCCTGAGCGCCCGCTACCACCTGCCGCCCTCGGCCCACAGCACCTTCATCGCGAACAACTTCGTGATCTGCTCCTTCCTGCCGCGCCCCTTCGAGGAGGAAGATGGCGCCATGCGCGTGCCCTTCTACCACTCGAACATCGACTACGACGAGGTGCTCTTCTACTCGGCCGGCCACTTCTTCTCGCGGGACGGCATCGGCGCCGGGATGATGACCTGGCACCCCCAGGGCATCCACCACGGGCCCCACCCGAAGGCCATCCCCCTCAGCCGCACCAGGGAGCGCACCGACGAGGTGGCCGTGATGGTGGACACCTTCCGCCCGCTCAAGGCCACCCCGGCGGCGGAGCAGGTGGAGAACCTGAACTACTGGGCCAGCTGGAAGTAGGCCGAACGACAGAGCCCTGCTCGAATCCTTCAGCTTCTGGGCGCTTCAGCGGCGGGCGACATCCCAGCCGAAATAGCGCTTGAGGAAGTCGGAGAAGGTCATGTGCAGGAAGCGCAACGGCCCACGGTGCCGGCGCCGGTCGAGCTGGTTTCGGTCCGTCATGCGTCACCCAGGGGGAGGAATGCCCTGAATTTCCACCTTCCTGCCTGCCCGCGCAAGTGGAAAAACCTATTTTATTGAAAGAATGGCTCTACTGGATGCCCAGAACAGTTCCGGCGGTGTGCACCTGGGGGCCGGGCGGGTGTTGGTAGGCTGAAAGTGGAGACCTTGCATGGAACGGTTCGCAACGATGATGTTGTTCTTCCAGACCCCCGAGGGGGCAAAGCCCCTGCATGGCTGGCTGGGCGGGGCGGGCTGGTCCCGCCTGACCCACCTCCTGCTGGTGGCCGCGGCCTGCCTGGCCATTCTCGGGGCGGTGAACCTCGTGTCCCGCGCCGTGCGCCGGGCGGTGGACGACGGCAACGAGGAGGTGACCTCCGACGCCGAGCGCCGGGCGGAGACCCTGGGCTCTGTGCTCAACAACGCCGCCCGGGTGGTGGTGGTGGCCTTCTTCCTGCTGATGACGCTGCAGGAGTTCGGCGTGAACATCGGGCCCCTCGTCGCCGGCGCGGGCGTGGCGGGCGTGGCCCTGGGCTTTGGCGCGCAGAGCCTGGTGAAGGATGTCATCAGCGGCTTCTTCCTGCTCATGGAGAACCAGTTCGGCGTGGGCGACATCGTGAACGTGGACGACAAGCACACCGGCACCGTGGAGCGCATGACCCTGCGCATCACCCAGCTGCGGGATTCGGAGGGCCGCGCCCACTTCATCCCCAACGGCTCCATCGTGCGGGTGGTGGTGCTCTCCAAGGATTTCGCCCGGGCCCTGGTGGATGTGGAGGTGAGCTACGACGCGGACCCCGACCGGGTGTTCCAGGTGCTGCTGGAGGCGGGTCGAAAGCTGCACGAGGACCGGCCCGAGCAGGCCGTCGAGCCCTTGGAGGTGAAGGGCGTCGAATCCCTGGGCGCCAGCGGCTTCGTCATCCGGACCCTCACGAAGACCGCGCCCGGCGCCCAGTGGGAAGTGGCCCGGGAACTGCGGCGGCGCATCCTCCTCGCCTTCCGCGAGGCCGGCATCGAGATCCCCTACCCGCAGCGGGTGGTGCATCACCGGGGCATCGTGGGCGGACTTCCCGAAGCTGGGGACTGACGCGGCGGCTCAGCGCCCCGTGACGCGCAGGCCCACCAGCCGCCAGGCCTCGGCCAGATCGCCCGCCGCCAGGGCCCTGCGGATGGCGTGATCGAGGCCCGCGGCCCCGAGGGGATCGCCAGGCTGCCGCGCCATGGCCGCGAGGTCGGGCAGCTCGGCGCTGTTGGCCAGCTGGCCCAGGTTGTTGCCGGTGAGGACGCGGCTCTGCTTCAGGGCCTCGGGAAGAGCGTCGTAGCCCAGGGGCTTGCCCGCGGGCTTGGGAACCTGGAAGACGGCCGTGCCGCTGGCGCGGGTGTAGTAGGCGCCTCCGTTCCGGCCCACGAGGTCGAGGCGGTTGGGGTGGAGGACGCCGTCGATGTAGCAGTCCTCCCGCACGTGGAAGGCCAGCACCTCGCCGATGAGCATGAGGCCCGAGCCGGGGCCGGAACCCAGTTCCACCACTTGCTGGAGGCGGCATTCCATCTGGAAGGGGCTCTCGCCCACCAGGGCGGGCTCTACGTGCAGCGCGGGCACCGGCGACAGGCCGCACTTGGGGAACTCGTCCACCCCATCGGGCCACTCGGCGCTGGCCACGTTCATCTGGTGCAGCATGGCGTGGCTCACAGCGGCGATGACGAACTCGCCCGTGGCCACGGCGTTCAGGTACGTGTGCTTGACGGTGCCGTCGCGGCCCCGCCGGTTGGGCGCGAAGGCCACGGTGGGCGGGTTGGAGCCGAAGGCATTGTAGAAGCTGAAGGGGGACAGGTTCCGCACCCCCTCACGGCTGATGGTGCTGGCGAGGGCGATGGGACGGGGCGCCACGCCGCCGCAGAGGAGGGTGTTGGTCTCCACGGGGCTCAGTTCGGCGGGGTGGATCGTGCGGTGGGTCATGGCTGGGCGAAGGTCACGGTCTTGCGGCCGGCGTCGGTCTGCTGGAGGAACCGGATGAGGCCCAGGTTGTAGGTGCGCTGGTCGTCCCACATGGCCATGTGGCTGCCCTTGGGGCAGAGCAGGAAGCTGCCGTGCTGCACCTGGCTGGCGATCCACTTCATGTGGACTGGATCCATGGTGTCGTGGGTGGCGCCGATGACCAGGGTGGGCATGGCCAGCTTCGGAAGGTCCGCCTTGCGGTCCCACCTCTCCAGGCGGCCCGAGGCGCCGAACTCACTGGGCCCCTGCATGAGCACATAGATGTCGTTGTTGGACCGGGCCGTGGCGCGGTTGACGGCGTCGGGCCACACCGGCAGGCGGCAGAGGTGCTTGGCGTAGAAGTGCGGGAGGAGCAGCTCCATGTACCGGGGGTTCTCGTACTGTCCCTTGGCCTCAAGTTCCTTCACCTCCTTTACCACGGCGGGATCCATGCCCTTGGCAAGGACGTCCTGCGCGTACCGGTTGTAGTCGGGAATGCTCATCATCATGTTCGAGATGACCAGCCCCTTGAGGTTCCCGCCGTATTTCAGCGCGTATTCCACGGCGAGGATGCCCCCCCAGGAATGGCCCAGGAGGTAGAAGTTCTCGCGGTTCAGCCCGAGGGCCTTCCGCACCTGCTCGACCTCCTCCACGAAGCGCTCGGTCACCCACAGGTCGCGATCCTTCGGCTGGTCGGAAAAGGCCGAGCCCAGCTGGTCGTAGTAGATGAACTCGATGCCCTCGGCGGGGAGGAAGCCTTCCAGGGACTCGAAGTACTCGTGGGTGGAGCCGGGGCCGCCGTGCAGCAGCAGCAGCTTGATGCGCGGGTTGTGGCCGAACCGCTTGGTCCAGACCTTGAAGGTGCCCTTGGGCGTCTGGATGGGGATGAGCTTGACGCCGCCCTCCCGGGGTTCCGAGGCATCGGCGAAATAGGCCTTCAGCGAGGTCTGGGTCCTGGGCGCCTGCTGCGCCGGGGCCACGGCGGAGCAGGCCAGCATCGCGAGAAGGAGGAAGCGCGCGCGTCGCATGGGCAGCTCCGGAGGGGTTCAGGACAGTCTAGTCAGTCTCCCGCCTCGCCGGTGGGCGTTCCGGCGTAGAGGTCGGGCAGGATCCCGCCCACGAGGGTCGCGGGCATGTCCACCAGGCGCTCCGGCGCGTGGACGACGGTGTTCACCAGGGTGCCGAGGCCCTCGATGGCCATGACCACCTCGTCGCCCGCCTTGAGCCAGAGGTTGTCGGTGACCTTCGAGCCGTTCAGCTCCAGCAGGCAGCCCGTCCCAACAGTGCCGCTGCCGATGACCTCGCCTGCCTGCATCTGGATGCCGTAGCTGGTGCGCTGGAGGATCTGCGCGAAGGTCCAGTTCATGGAATCCGCGTTGCCTTCGCTCAGGCGATGGCGGTTCACCTCGCAGGTCATGGCGGCGTGGAGGATCTGGCCGCGCTCCGTGCGCTCGAGGTTCAGCTCGTCCTTGGTGACGAGCCAGGGACCCAGGCTGGTGGCGAAGTCCTTGCCCTTGCAGGGGCCCAGGGAGAGCTTCATCTCCTCCATCTGGAGCATGCGGGCGCTCCAGTCGTTCATCACCATGTAGCCGAAGATGGCCTCGTCAGCTTCCTCCAGGGTGGCGTTCTTGAGGGCGCGGCCCGTGACCACGGCCACCTCCAGCTCAAAGTCGAGGCGCGTGAGGTGGTGGTCCTGCACCAGCACCTCGCCGGGGCCGGTCACGGCCAGGTGGTTGGTGAAGTAGGTGACCGGGAAGAGGTCGAACTCGGGGATCATCTCGAGCCCCCGGTTGCGCCGGGCCGTGGCCACGTGCTGGCGGAAGGCGTAGCCGTCGCGCATGGACACGGGGCGGGGCACGGGGGACAGCAGCTTGACGGAGGCCGCCTCCATCAGCGCGGCGGCGGGAGGCGCCGCCGCGAGGGCGCGGGCCAGGGGCATCAGCTCGTCCTGCCGCCGGATGAGGGTGAGCATCTCCACGGCGAGGCGGGGCTCGGCCGCGGCGAAATCCAGGATGCGGCCATCCGCCATCACGGCGCCGATCCGTTCGGTTCCGGCCTTCAGGAAGGTCACCAGCTTCATCGCGCGCTCCAGGTCAAAAGGCCAGTGTAACGCTTGATAAACATCACTCTTGAGTCGTCATTCACCCGCCCGTGGAGGGCTTTCTGGAACCGTGGGTACACTCTCGGGATGCGCCTCGGGATCCTCCTCGCCTGCACCTTTCTCAACGTGGCCGCCATGACCCCACCCGCTCCCATCACGCCTCAACCGGCCGCGCCTTCGCCCGGGCCCCTGCGGCTTGGCGCCATGACGGTGTGGGCCCTCCAGGACGGACGGATCTCCCTCGAGGCCTCGCTCCTCAAAGGGGCCGCCCCCGCCGAGATCGGCCGGCTGCTCGGGGGACAGGAGGCGGTGATGACCCCGGTGAACGCCTTCCTCGTGCGGATGGACGGCCGGACGGTGCTGGTGGATACGGGCATCGGGAAGGATCCCGAGGAGGATGCGGGGCACCTGGTCGAACGGCTCGCGGCCGCGGGCGTGGCGCCCGGCGACGTGGACCTGATCCTCATCACGCACTACCACTTCGATCACATCGGAGGCCTGCTGAAGGCGGACGGGACCCGGGCCTTCCCCAGGGCGCGGCTCCTGGTGCCGCGCCAGGAACACGATTTCTGGCTGCAGGAGCCCTCCCGGCTGCCGGAGCGCCTGCGGGGCCGGATTCCGAAGCTCAAGGCCATCTTCGGCGCCTACGAAGCGGCCGGCGCCTTCCGCGCGTTCGGCGAGGGCGAGGAACCCGCCCCGGGGATCCGCGCCGTGCCCGCCCAGGGGCACACCGGCGGCCACACCGTGTACGTCTTCACCTCCGAAGGACGGGACCTCTGGTGCATCGGCGACCTGATCCATTTCGGCGCGGTGCAGTTCGAGCGGCCCGAGGTGGGCATCGCCTTCGACCTGGAAGGCGGGCGTGCCATCCGGATCCGGCAGGAGCTGTTCCAGCGCGCGGCCCGGTCAAAGGCGGTGCTGGCCGGCGCGCATCTGCCCGGCCTCGTCCGCCTCGAGCCGAAGGGCGCGGGCTACGCCGCGGTGCCTGCGCAGCCTTAGCGCGGCATCAACTGGACAGCAGCTCCAGCAGGGTCGCGGCGGCTTCCTGGATCCGGGCGGGCGGCGTGTTCAGGGGCGGCAGCAGGTAGAGGCAGTCGCCGATGGGCCGCGCCAGCAGGCCGTGGTCGAGGGCCCGGCGGTGCAGCCGCCAGCCGAAGCGCAGGCTGGGGTCGTGGGCCGCGCCCGTGGCGGGGTCCACCAGCCGGCAGGCGCCGATGGTGCCGAGCACCCGGGCCTGCCGCACGGCCGGATGCTCGGACAGGGTCAGGAAGGCGGCCTTCATCGCCTCATGGATGGCCGCGGCGCGGGCCAGCACGGGTTCCTCGTCGAAGAGGGCCAGGCTGGCGCAGGCCACGGCGCAGGCTGCGGGATTGGCGGTGTAGCTGTGCCCGTGGAGGAAGGCCCGGCCCGAGGCCGGCTCGCCCCAGAAATGCGCGTAGATGGCCTCGGTGGCCCAGGTCAGCGAGAGGGGCAGGGTGCCGCCGGTGAGGCCTTTGGAGAGGCAGAGGAGGTCCGGCGCGACGCCGACCTGCTCGGAGGCGAGGAAGGTGCCCGTGCGGCCGAAGCCCGTGGCCACCTCGTCGAGGATCAGGTACACGCCATGGGCGTCGCACTGGGCGCGCAGCTCTGCCAGCAGCTCCGGCGGCCACATGCGCATGCCGCCGGCGCACTGGATGAGGGGCTCGGCGATGAAGGCCGCCAGGCGCGCGCCGTGCTCGGTGAAGAACCGCCGCATGCCCTGGCGGGCCGTCTCAAGACGCTCGGGCCAGCCGGTGAGGTCCGGCCGCAGCTCCCGGCGGGGATCCTCGGGCACCTCCAGCCGCTCACAGGTGAGCAGCAGGGGCCGGAAGAGCCCCGTCATGAAGTTCTCCAGCTCGCCCACGCCCACGGCGCCGAGGGTGTCGCCGTGGTAGCCGCCCCGCAGGGCGCCGAAGCGGTCGCGGCCCTTCTCGCCCCGCTGGAACTGGGCCTGGAAGGCCATCTTCAGGGCCACCTCCACGGCGGTGCTGCCGTCGTCGGAGAAGAAGGCCCGGGTGAGGCCGGCGGGAAGCCTGGGGCGGAGCCGGGCCACCAGCTCCAGGGCGGGCTCATGGGTGAAGCCCGCGAACATCACGTGGTCGAGCCGGGCGGCCTGGCGTTCCAGGGCGCTCACCAGGCGGGGGTGGCCGTGGCCGTGGAGGCAGGTCCACCAGCTCGAGATCCCGTCCAGCACGCGCTCGCCGTTGGCCAGCAGCAGGTCGCACCCTTCGCCGCCCGCCACGGCCACCGGCGGGTCGGCCTCGTGGATCTGCATCTGGGTGAAGGGATGCCAGACATGCGCCCGGTCCAGGGCGAGGCGATCCGACCAGTCGGGGGGGAGGGGGGTGGGCATCCAGATAGTCTAGGCCGGCCCGGCGTCATCCTCGGGGCCATTGGTGTGCAGCCCTGGATAGAGGCGTTTCGAGCAGTCCGGGCAGATGCCGTGGGTGAAGTCGGCGTCCGTGTGCTGGGAAATGTAGGTTTCGAGCTGGTTCCAGGATCCCTGGTCATCCCGGATCTTCTTGCAGGAGGCGCAAATGGGGATGATGCCGTGGAGTGTCTTGATGGTGTCGACGGCTTCCTGCAGCTCCCTGGTTCGGGACGCCACCCGCTGCTCCAGCGTGTCCTTGAGGGCATTCAGTTCGCGGAAAGAAGATCGCAGGGCGTCGACCATCTGCTGGAAATGGCCGTTGAGTCGGTGCATCTCCTCGATGCCGCTGGGGGGGAGGGAGAGCTGCCCCGAGTCGGCCTTGAGGAGTTGAGGAAAGGCCCGGGTCGCCGCTTCCAGCCGGCGGATGGAATCCGTGAACCCCTGGCTGAGGGCCTGGGCCAGGGCCGCGGTGGCGAGGATCAGGAGATAGAGCGTCCCCAGGCCGAACAGGCTGACCCGTGTGAGCGAGTCGAGCATGGGCTCCAGGGGCAGCTCCACCCGAACCCTCCAGGTAAACGAGGGGGTGAGCATGCTCTCCCGGACCAGGACGGAGTTCCTCCAGCGCTGCATGCGGCTTGCCCCGGGCTTGAGCACGGGGATGGATTGCCAGGCCCCTTCGCCCAGGGGCCTGATTTCCGCGAGGGGCAGATGGAATTCGGACATGACCGCCAATTCCGGCCGGGTGCTGCTGATGACCCGTTGATTCCGGTCCAGGAGGGTGAGCTGGGCGCCGCCAGGGCCGGCGAGGGTCTGCAGGAGTTCCCGGACGCTGTCGATGTTGGTGACGCCGATGCAGTAGCCGTTGTACCGGCCATCTCGGAGCAGGGGTGCCAGGAGGGGAAGCATGGGCTGGGGTCGGCCGATCCGCCCCATGACCAGGTCGCCCACTTGAGGACGAAGGGAGGCCCGCAGGGCCGGGAGATAGGGCCGATCCGCGAAATTCCTTCCAATCACCGAGCGCCCCTCATCATCGGTCAGGGGGCTGTAGGCGATCACGTCAGCCTTGGCATCCAACACACCCACCCGCCTGAAGGCCGGGGTGGCCATCCGGATGATCTCCGTGGCCTCCTGCAGGCGCGCGTGCGGCAGGTCCGGCCTGGTGGCCAAGGAAGCCAGGGTGATCACGCCCTGGTGCTTGTCCTCGATCCACGCCCGCAGCGCCTGGCGGGCCACGCCATCCAGTTCTGCGCTGTGGCGGATCAGCAGCTGCTCTTCCTGCTGGATCCCCTGTCGCACATAGGCCACGAGGAACAACAGCGCAGGGAAGGCGACCATGGCCACCATGGTGATGAAGAACGCGGGGCGGAGGGCAGGCCGGATTCCCGTTCCGGGTCGCGTCAACGCGCGCCATGCGAGGTGGATGAGGTAGGCCAGCATGGTGTTGATGATCCCGTTGACGCCCTGCTTCAGGATGATCAGCGCGGTCGTCTGAATCTGGGTGTGGAGCAGGTGGTGGTAGAACACCCACACCAGCGGCGCACCCAGAACGGTCCAGAAGAGGATGTCCGCCAGCAGGAGGTCCCAGGACCGGCGGTGGGTCAGCCAGCCGACGAAGAACGCTTCAGCGGCGAGGATCACCAGGGCCCAGGGGTGGTTCCAGAGCACCCAGGTGGCGCTGCCTGCCATCAGGGCCGCGACCACGCCGAGCCCGAGGCCCGCGTGGAGGATCGCGAACATCACGAAGGCCGATCCGAAAATGAAATCGACATTGAAGAAGATTTCGACGCGCAGCAGGTTGGCCAGAAACCCCACAACCCCGAGCAGAAGCGGAGCCAGAACCTGGTGGCGCGAAAGGGCGTCCGGCATGGGGCCCTCATCGGACGCTGGCGAGGAGGGGGTTACTTTAATTCATGACCTGGATGTGAATTGGAAGAAATCCGCGCAGGATGCGGGCATTCTCCTCGGCGACCGGCAGCGGCGTGCCGTCTGCACCTGGGTTGACTAGCACCGCCTCGATGCGCCATCCCCGCAGCATGAGGGCCTCCGCGGAGAGCAGGGTGTGGTTGAGCGTGCCCAGGCCGCCCAGGGCCACCAGCACGCAGGGGAGCTTCAGGTCCGTGGCCCAGGCGAGGAAATGCACCTGCGGGGCGAGGGGCACCATGAGGCCGCCGACGCCTTCGAGGAGCACCCGGCCCTCGGCAGGGCGCAGGCACCACGCCGCGGTGGCGGCGAGGTCGAGGCTCCGGCCCTCCTGCTGGGCGGCGGCCAGCGGCGAGAGCGGGGCCTTCAGCAGCACGTGGCTCTCGGCGTGGATGCCGCTGGCGGCGAGGGCCGTGGCGTCGGCCTCGGGGTGGTCGGCCCGGTCCACGCCGGTCTGGAATGGCTTGCGGTAGGACACGGGCCCCAGGCTCGACCAGGCCGTGGCGATGCGCCTGGATACGTGCGTCTTTCCCACCCCCGTTCCGGTTCCGAGGACCCAGAGGGGATGGGGGAGGGCTTCCAGGTTCAGCATGGTTCCAAGCCCTGGTGGAATCGGACTACTTCTTCAGCTGGCTCAGCATCTGCCGGGCCTGGGCGGCCTGGTCGCTGGTGGGGGCGATGGTGAGGACCTTGTTCCAGGCCTTGGCGGCCTCGTCGGGCTTGTTCAGGTCGCTGGCGTAGACCACGCCCAGGTTGAAGAGGCTCTGCACGTGGGTGGGCTGGACCTTGTTGGCCTTCTGGAAGTTGGCGATGGCCTTGTCGAACTGTCCCAGCTGGCGGAACATCACGCCCTGGTCGGTGAGCACGTTGGGGTCCTCGGGCTTGATGGCCAGGGCCTTGCCATAGGCGTCCACGGACTTCTTGAACTGGTGGGAGTCGAAGTATTCGTTGCCCAGGGCGACCCATGCGTCGTGGTTCTTGGGATCGGCGAGGACCGCGGCCTCGATGCGCGCGATGCGGGCCTGCGCCTCGGCGCTGGGCAGGGCGGTGGCGGGCATGGCACCGGGCATGCCGCCGGCGAGGGAGGGGGCGGGCATCACGGTCCCGGCCCCGGCATTGGCATTGGCAGTCGGCGCGGCCACCACGGGCCCAGCTTCGCGGGAGCCGCCGCTGAAGACGAAGTACCCCGCAAGGAATCCCGCAGCCATGCCTCCAACCAGGGCGAACATGATATTGCGATTCAAGAAGCACCTCCTGATGACCCTTCGGTCCTCTGGGATTCTCCCATAGGTCAGGTTCAAGGGCGGAACCGTCGATGAAAAAGGGGCGGGGTTCCCAAGCGGACATCCGCCTGCGAGCATGGTGCTCGATTCTCCCATCCCTGGAAACCGCGAGGCACCCGTTGACCGGATCCCCGTCCCACCTGCCGCTCCAGGGGAGGCTGCGCCTCTTGGCTGTGCTTTTGGCGGGCATCGGGCTCTCGCTGGGTGGTTTCTTCCTAAGCCGCAGCGCCTACCAGCATCAGACGGAGGTGGAATTCCAGGCCGCCGCCCGCGACCGGGCCGAAAGCGTGGTCAAAGGCCTGCAGCACGGCTTCGAGGACGTGGCGGTGCTGAGGACCTTCTTCGAGGCGAGTGACGACATCACCCGCGCGGATTTCGACGGCTTCATGGCGCCCATCCTCGCCCGGCACCCCTACATCCAGGCCTTCCAATGGCTGCCGGAGGTCACCCCCGGCAACCGCGCCGCCCTTGAGGCCGAGGCCCGCGCCACCCATCCGGCCTTCCGCTTCTTCACGCGGGACGCGGCTGGCCAGACCCACGATATGCCGCCGGGCGCCACCTTCTTCGCCGTGCACTTCGTCGCGCCCTACAAAGGCAACGAGATCACCCTGGGCTTCTCCGCCGAAAGCCTCCCCACCCGGCAGGAGGCCCTGACGAGGGCCCTGCGGACCGGCGAACTGGCCGCGAGCGGCGGCATCCGGCTGATCCAGGAGACGGCGAACCAGACTGGGGTGCTCGTGATGACCCCCGTGCGAACCCGGGGCGGGCGCCCCACCGGCGTGGTGCAGGGCGTGTTCCGCATGGGCGACCTCGTGCGGACCTCCACGGCCTTCCTGGAACCCCGGGGCGTGTCGATGCGGATCTACGACGCCACGGCCCCCGAGAATGCCGCCCTGCTGCACGAGGAACCCTCCCGGCTACCGGCGATCGGCCCGACGAGGAACGAGGGTCTGCGGCACGCGCGCGACTTCGAGCTGGCCGGTCGGCGGTGGAGCGTGGTCGTGACGCCCGCGGGCGGGTACTTCGCCCTGGGCACCCCCTGGCGGGCCTGGGCCGTGCTGCTGGCGGGCCTGGCCTTCTCGACGCTGCTGACGGGCTACGTGAGGGCCCTCCTGGCCAGCGAGGCCGAGATCCGGAGTCAGGTCGAGATGCGCACCCTGGAGCTGGCGCAGGAGACCGAAAGCCATCGCCAGGACGCGCTGGCGCTTCGGGTGAGCGAGGCGCGGTTCCGCCACCTCATCGAGGTGATGGGTGATGGCATGTGGGTGCTGGATGCCGCCGGGTTCACCACCTTCGTGAACCGGCGCATGGCCGAGATGCTGGGCTACGAGCCCGCCGAGATGGTGGGCCGCACGATGTACGACTTCGTGGCGGACGAGGACCTCGCCGAGGCCCAACGGAACATGGAAGCCCGGCGGATGGGCCAGAGCGCGCAGCACGATTTCAAGTTCCGGCGGAAGAACGGCGGCGACCTCTGGACCATCGTCACGGGAACGGTCGTCATGGACGACGACGGCCAGGTGGTGAGCGTGCTCGGCATGATCACCGACATCACCGAGCGCCGCCGGCAGGAGCAGGCGCAGCTCCAGAGCCAGAAGCTGGAGAGCCTCGGCGTGCTGGCGGGAGGCATCGCCCACGACTTCAACAACCTGCTCACCGCGATCCTCGGAAACATCAGCCTCGCCCAGCTCTGCCTGCCCAAGGTCTCCCCGGCCTGGCCCTACCTCGAGAGCATGGAACGCGCCGTCCAGCGGGCGACCAACCTCACCCGCCAGATGCTGGCGTATTCGGGCCGCGGCCACTTCGTGGTGGGCATGGTGGACCTCAACCAGGCCGTGGAGGAGATGTCGCATCTCCTGAGCGTGTCCATCTCCAAAAAGGTGGCCCTCCGCTTCCACCTGCAGGAGGGACTGCCCGTCCTGATGGCCGAGGCCACCCAGATCCAGCAGGTGGTGATGAACCTGGTCACCAACGCCTCCGAGGCCATCGGCGACGCTGAGGGCATCGTCTCCATCCGCACGGGCCACGTCACCTACAGCGCGGCGGATCTCGCCCGCGATTTCTCCGGCCAGTCCATCGAGCCCGGCGCCTTCCTCACGCTGGAGGTCTCTGACACCGGCCAGGGCATGTCCCCCGACATCCAGGCCCGCATCTTCGAACCCTTCTTCACGACCAAGTTCACTGGGCGTGGGCTGGGCCTATCGGCCATGCAGGGCATCGTGCGGGGGCACAAGGGCGGTATCCGGGTCTACAGCGAACCGGGCAAGGGCACGACCTTCAAGGTGATCTTCCCGGCGGGTGCCGATGAGCTGGCCGAGCCCCCCGCGCTCACGCCCTGCGCCGATTGGAATGGCGAGGGCCGCATCCTGGTGGTGGATGACGAAGAGGGTGTGCGGCACGTGGCGGCGGACCTCCTGCAGTCCATGGGCTTCGAGGTGATGCAGGCCGAGGATGGCCGCGATGCCCTGGCCCGCTACCAGGCCGACGGCTCCATCCGGGCCGTGCTCATGGACCTCACCATGCCCCACCTGGATGGCGTGGAAACCTTCCGCGAGCTGCGCCGCATCGACCCCACCTGCCGCGTGGTGCTCACCAGCGGCTACAACGAGCAGGAGGCCATCCACGAGTTCCTGGGCAAGGGCCTGGCCGGGTTTGTGCAGAAGCCGTTCCTGCGGGCGGATCTGATGGATGCGATCCGCCGGGCGCTGGAGGCCTGAGCGTCCCGGTCAGAAGCGGTATGGAGCGTGCGCGCTTAATGCTGCCGCCAGGGCCTCCATCTGGGCGTCCTGCAGATGGGCCCCGGTGGTGATCCTCAGCCGCGCGGAACCTTCCGGCACGGTCGGAGGCCGAACCGCCCTGACATCGAAGCCTTCGGTCTGGAGCAGCCCCGCCAGGCGCACGGCCGCGATGTCTGGTCCCACGGGCACCGGGACGATGGCGGAAGGCTGATCCGGCTGGCCCAGGGCCCGGCGCAGGCGGTTCGCCAAGCCCAGGGCTCGGCCGCGCCGCCAGGGCTCCGCGCGGGCGATCCGCACCCCCTCCAGGGCCGCGCCCACCACCGGCGGCGGCAGGGCCGTGGAGAAGATGAAGCCCCGCGCCGCGTTCACGAGGTGCTCGCGCAGCAGGGCGTCGCAGCAGACAAAGGCCCCGAAGGCGCCGAGGGCCTTCCCGAGGGTTCCCATGACCAGCGGCACCCGGCCGTGGACACCCTGAAGCTGCGCCAGCCCCGCGCCGTCGCAGCCGAGCAGGCCGGTGGCATGGGCTTCGTCCAACAGCAGCATCGCGCCATGCCGGTCGCATAGGTCCAACAGGCCCGGCAGGTCGGCGGCATCCCCATCCATGCTGAACACCGCGTCGCTGGCCACCAGGGCCAGGGCCCCCGTCGGCGCCGAACCGCGCCAGGCGGCGAGCTGGGTGGCCAGGTCGCCCAGATCCAGGTGCGCGAAGACGCCGAGATGGGCTCCGCCCGCCCGGGCCATGCGGCAGCCGTCCACCAGGGAAGCGTGGTTGAGGGCATCGGAGAACACGGCATCCCCCTGGCCCACCAGGGCCGGGATCAGGGTGGCGTTGGCCTGGAAGCCGGTGTTGAAGAGCAGGCAGGCTTCGGTGCCCTTCCAGTCGGCCAGGGCGGCTTCGAGTTCGTCATGGAGCGGGGTGGTGCCCCGCAGGAGGCGGGCGGCGCCCATGCCGGCGCCATGGGTCCGGGCGGCCTGCGCGGCGGCCTCGGCCAGGCGGGGATCCCGCCGCAGGCTCAGGTAGTCGTTGGAGCAGAGGTCCACCCCGGCGGCCGGGTGGATGGCCCGGTTCCGGCCCAGGGCCAGTCGCTGGTCGGCCTGTTGTCGAAGGCGGTGCTGCCAGGAAGGGGGGATCACGGGGCCTCGGTCTGCGGGAGGGGGACGCCGGAACTTCAGGGGCGGTCATGACAGGGATAGGGTGGGGGGAATGTTAGGATCTGAGAGGGATCCGAGGCCGGATCCCTTTTGGAGCGTGGCATGGATCTTCAGCAGTCCTGGCAGGGAGCTTCGGAGGGGACTCGGTCCCGGGTCGATTTTGTCCGAAGCGTCTACCTTTGGCTCATGGGTGGCTTCGCGGTGGCGGCCTTGGGTGCGTTCAGCGCCCCCCTGGTGGCCTCGGCCCTGGTCCCTGTGGCGGGTCGGTTCCTGGGCTGGGTGCTTTTCGGGGTCCAGTTCGGGACCCTGCTGTTCGCCTCTTCCGTCAGCCGACGGAAGCCGCTGAACCGAATCGCCTACGGCCTGTTCACCTTCGTCTCGGGCGTCATCGCCGGCATCCTGGCCCTGATCATCGCGCAGGGTGCGGGTTTCCTGCCGGTGTTCATGGCCTTCGGCCTCACCGGTGTGGTCTTCATGACCCTCACGGTCACGGCCTTCGTGTCCAAGCGGGACTTCAGCTTCCTGCGGAACTTCGTCATCGTGGGCATCGCCGTGATGTTCTTCGGCGGCCTGGCGGCGGCGATCTTCCATCTCGAAACCTTCGGCCTGGTGATCTCGGGCGTGGCGGTCATCGCCTGCTCGGCGAAGCTGCTCTGGGATACCTCGGCCATGCTGCGGACCAACGATTTCGGCGATCCCGCGGGCTTCGCCCTCGCGTTGTTCGTGAGCCTCTACAACATCTTCATCTCCCTGATGGACCTTCTCGGCGGCCGGCGCCGCTAGCCCCTCTGCGCTCAAGGAAACCCATGCTCCGTGCCTCCCTGATCTCCCTGCTTGCCCTCGGTGTCGTTGCCCAGGAGCCCGCGCCCAAAGCGGCCAAGCCCGCGTCCAAGGTTTCATCCAAGGCCAAGGGCCCGAAGACTCCCGCCGTGCCCGGCGACACCACCCCCGTCCTCGCCCGGGTGGGCGGGGAAGCCATCACCGAAGCCGACTTCCAGGCAGCCTTCCGCCTGCTGGGCCAGCAGGAGCAGATGCAGGTACTGATGGTGCAGGGCGGCAAGGAAGAGTTCGTCAAGCGCATGGCCGAGAGCAAGCTCCTGGCTGTGAAGGCCAAGCGTCTGCAACTGGACAAGACGCCGAGCTACCTCCAGGCCCTGGCCCGCACCAAGGACGACCTGCTGGCCCGCGAGTTCCTGGCCAAGGAGGGCGAGAACCTCCAGAAGAAGCTGGCCGTGACCGAGGCGGACGTGAAGGGCTACTACGAAGGCCACAAGGCCCGCTTCCAGCAGCCCGACCTGGTGAGCGTGCGCCACATCCTGGTGTCGGTGAAGCAGGGAGAAGGCACGCCGGGCGGCACCGACGAGGAGGCCAAGGTCAAGGTCGCGAAGATCCAGGAAGAGCTGAAGGCCGGCGCCAAGTTCGAGGACCTGGCGAAGAATTACAGCGACGATCCCGGCAGCAAGGACAACGGTGGCCTCTATGCGGATGCCGATCCCTCGGGCTGGGTGCCCGAGTTCGGGGCCGCTGCGCGCACTCAGGCGCTGGGCGAGGTGGGTGCCCCCGTGAAGACCCAGTACGGCTACCACCTGGTGAAGGTGGAGGAACGCAAGCCGTCGCGCCAGCTCACCTTCGAGGAGGCCAAGACCTCCGTTGAGCGCCTGGCCCAGCAGGAGCGGCAGGTGGCCATCTGGAACGAGCTCATGGATAGCCTGCGCAAGGAAATCCCCTTCGAACTGCTGAAGCCCGCCGCGCCGAAAGCCGCTCCCATGCCCGTGGCGGCGCCCCCCAAGGCCCCGGAAGCGAAGGCACCTGAAGCGAAGGCACCTGAAGCGAAGCCCGCCGACACGAAGGGAGGTGCCCAGTGAAGCTGCTGGCCCCCGCGCTCCTGCTGCTCCTCGCCGCCCCGGCCCTGGTGGCCGAGACCAAGCCCGATGTCCGCGAGGAGATCCTCGTCGTCGTGAACCAGCACATCATCACCCGGCGCGGCCTGAACCAGGCTGTGGAGCAGCAGCACGCCGCACTCTACCGCCAGTTCTCCGGCAAGGAGCTGGACGAGAAGCTGGTGGATGCCCGGGAGAAGACCCTCCAGGGCCTGGTGGACGCCTTCCTGCTGGAGGACAAGGGCGCCGAGCTGGGCTCGCCCATCACGGACGAGTACATCCGCGCCACCCTGGATGGCATCAAGAAGGAGAATAACTTCGCCACGGACGCGGACCTCGAGCGGGCCGTGAAAGGCAGCCTCGGCATCGGCCTCCCCGAGTTCATGAAGCGCCAGAAGCAGCAGGCCACCCAGCAGTTCGTGCTGCAGCGCGAAGTGTTCTCGAAGGTGGCCGTGGAGGACAACGAGCTCCGCGCCTACTACGAGGATCACAAGGACGAATACCGCATGCCCAGCCGCTTCCGCATCCGCGAGCTGGTGCTGGCCAAGGGCGCCACCGCCGAGGACCTGGCGGAGGCCCGGAAGAAGCTCGAGGCCATTCAGGCCGAGCTGAAGGCGGGCAAGTCCTTCGAGGAGCTCGCCCGCCTGCATTCCACCAGCCCCAGCAAGGCCACGGGTGGGGATCTGGGCTGGATGAACAAGGGCTTCCTGCGGGCCAGCATCGAGGATGCAGCCGTGAAGCTCAAGGCCGAGGAGGTGTCCGCGCCCATCGAAACGGACAAGGACCTCTACCTGATCCAGCTCATCGCGCTGGAGGACGCCCCGGTGAAGTCGTTCGCCGAGGTGAAGGCCAAGATCCTGGAAAAGCTCCAGGAGCCCAAGGCCCAGAACGCCATGGAGCAGTACCTGGCCAGCCTCCGGATGCGCGCCAACATCCGCTACCTGGTTCCGAAAGAACAGATCCTGAAGGGGTAGTGCCGTGCGCCTCGACGCCTTCCTGCGGAAGAGCCTGCTCATCAAGCGGCGCGAGCTGGCCAACCAGCTCTGCGACGAGGGGATGGTGCGGGTGAACGGCGTGCCACGGAAGGCCAGCCAGGACGTGAAGGCCCAGGACGAGCTGGAATTCCCGCTCTACAACCGGGTGCTGAAGGTCCGGGTGCTGGCCCTCCCTGAAGGCAACGTGAAGAAGGCCGATCAGTGGTCGCTCTTTGAGGTGCTGGAGGACAAGCGCATCCCCCTGGAGCTGGGCTACGGCGACGAGGATCCCTTCGCGCCGCCGCCCAAGCCGCCCCGCAATCACTAGACAACCGCTGTCGCCTCCACGGGATCATCCTGGCGGCACGCATGGAGCCGCGATGTCCGACCAGCCCCTCATCCGCAGCCTCAAGGAGGGCGACGCCTTTCAGGGCTTCCTCCTCGCCCAGGAGGCGGCCTACAAGGTGAGCGCCAAGGGCAGCGAGTACCTGGAAGTGAAGCTGGCGGACGCCTCTGGCGACCTGAAGGGCTTCCTCTGGGATGTACGGGCCGTCGAAGGCGACCTGGATGCCGTGCGGGCGGACGCGTTCCTCCGCGTAAAGGGCTCGGTGACGAGCTACAACGGCCGCCTCCAGATCAAGCTGGACAAGGTCCGTTACGCCACCGACGCTGAGGTGGGCGACCTCTCCGCCTTCTTTCCGGTCAGCGCCCGGCCCGTGCCGGAGATGCTGGCGGAGCTGGATGCCTTCATCACGTCGGTGAAGGATGCGTGGATCCGCGGCCTGCTCCACGACCTCTTCGTGGCCGACGAGGCCCTCCGCGCCGCCTTCGCCCAGGCCCCCGCCGCCAAGTCCATGCATCACGCCCACCTGGGCGGGCTGCTGGAGCACACCCTCTCGGTGCTCGGCATGGCGGAGCGTGCCTGCGGCCACTATCCAGAGCTGAACCGTGATCTGGTGGTGGCGGGTGTCTTCCTCCACGACGTGGGCAAGACCGCGGAGCTGAGCTACCAGCGGAGCTTCGGCTACACGGACGCGGGCAACCTGCTGGGACACATCGCGCTGGAGGCCGACTGGATCAGCCGGGCGGTGGGCAAGATCCCCGGGTTCCCGGAGGAGCTGCGAATGCAGATCCTGCACATCGTGCTCAGCCATCACGGTCGCCTGGAGTTCGGTTCCCCCGTCCTCCCCAAGACGCCGGAGGCCCTCCTGGTCCACTACCTGGACGATCTGGACGGGAAACTCGAGGCCATGTTCCGGGCGGTGAAAGATGAGTCGGGCAGCGGGTCCTGGAGCCCCTATAGCCGATCCCTGGATCGCATGATCTACCGGACCCGCTGGCCCCGGATCGAGGATGTCCAAAATTGAACGGATCTTTTCTTGCCTGATCGGATATGGACACAATCTACCCAATACCACCTACTCCTGGGCAGGTCCCGCTGGGCAGATGATGTACGGAAGTGCTGAGATGTCAGCGGCTCCCTCCTTTCGGTCGAGGTAGAATATTCCTGGCACGGGACTGGCTCTTAGAGCCTCCTGACCCTGCCGAGGTGTTCCATGAAGCTGTCCCGCAAAGCCAAGCGCTACGACGACTCCGTCCTCCCCGGCGAATTCCAGGGCTTCGAGTCCTTCCATCAGACGGATGTGGAGCTGGACGGGACCCTCGAGGGGTTTCTCCTTCGCGCGGAAGGGGGCGTGCAGCTGGGCGAGATGGTGCTGGAGCGGCATACCTCCACGAAGCTGAGTTTCGCCAAGTTGAAGACCAAGGCTGAGAAACTCTCTGAGCAGGTGAACTACCTGAAGGAGCGCCTTGAGATCGTGGACCACGACCGGCGCGGGATGTACATCCAGCTGCGCAGCCTGCCGCCCTACAAGGACGACACCCAGATCCAGTTCAACGAGATCAGCATCGGCAAGAACAAGATCGTGGTGAAGCGCATCGCCTTCTACCGCAAGGACGAGGTCAAGCAGCAGGTGCCCCTCCAGCTGTCCGAGCTGGAGCTCAAGCGCCTCCTGTCCGATATTCGACAGGCTATTGCTTAGGGCTTTGTTTGCTTTGATTTAGACGAAGAAAGGGTACCTTGCGGTGCCCTTTCTTCGTGAGGAATGAACTTGCCCCGCCTGAGGGCCGGCCATCTTGACGGAAGCCGCCGAATGGCGGCTTCCTGCGTGGGTGGCATAAACGCCTCGCCGGGGCCCGACTCCGAACGCGCCACCGGCGCGTCCTCCGTCACCCGGCGGGCGTTTACATCATCGCCATCCAGCTGCCGGACTCGCCTCGGATGGGGCCTTCGGGGAGGTCGCTTTCCTTGAAGAGGAAGTGGCTGCTGTTCCAGCTGCCGCAGTTCTCGCAGCGGTCCGTGTAGTCCTGGGTACGCTGGCCGCAGACGGCGCACTCGAAGCGCAGCTTGAGCACCCCCAGATTGCGAAGCAGCTGGCGGTATTCGTTCAGGGCGGCATCCAGGCGGGCGCGGCGGCTGTGGATCTTGGCCATGAAGAAGAAGAGGATCGGGCTGTAGACCACCTGGCTGCGCACTTCCTGGAAGAGGTCGAGGGCCTCATCGAGAATTTCGAGGCGGTAGAGCATCTTGCCCAGGAAGAACTTGGCAGTGGTGGCGTGCTTCGAGGTGGCGGCCACGCGGCGCATGACTGCGAGACCGTCTTCAGGCCGGCCCAGCTGGATGAAGTAGTCCTCCACCTCCTGCAGGAAGGTGCCCTCGCCGGTCTTGCGGAAGCCCTCGATGAGGATCTCCAGGCCCTGGGCCTCCTGGTCCTGGAGGATCATGCAGCGGCCGAGGCTGAGGTAGGCGGGCACGAATTCGGGCTCGTCCTTGAGCACTTGCTGGAAGATCTGCGCCGCATCCTTGAACTGGTCGGCGTCCACCTTGGCCATGCCCACCTGGTAGGCCAGGGCCGAACCCTGGGCCTTCTCCCCCTGGGTGAGTTCGCCGGGGAAATGAGCCAGCAGCTTCTTGTGGGCTTCAGAAGCCTCCTCCCAGCGCTGGGCTTCCATATGGATGGCCCGCAGGCGGCGCAGGGCCCGGAGGGCCTTCTTGGGATGATCGGCGGCCAGCTGCTTCAGCACGGTGGCGGAGGCGTCGGGATTGCGGATGGCCACCAGCGCCTCGGCCAGCTGGTACCGCGCCTCGACCTGATCGGGCTCGTCCGCGCAGATGGCCTGGAACAGCTTCACTGCTTCTTCGGGACTGCCGGTCTTCATGAGAATCTCGCCCAGCAGCATGCGCGCCGGGATGTGCTCCCTGCGCTGCTCGAGGATCGATTCGAGGATCTCCTTCGCTTCGCGGGGGAGGCCGTGGGCCACGAGGTCTCGCGCGTCCTGCATGCGTTCCGAGATCCGCTTCACGAGCCGGGTGTCGGCGGAATCGTTGAGGCCGCGAACCAGCCGCACCACTTCCATGATGCCGGTGTAGAGGACGTTGAGCAGGAAGCCCAGCAGGAAGGTGATGAGAATGACGCTCTGCAGCTTGATGCTCTCGCCGAACACCACGACTTCGCGCACCAGCAGGTCGTGGTTGGTCAGGTACAGGTTGCCCAGCACCATCAGCACCAGCAGCAGCAGCACGATGAAGAACACGTTAACAAGACGCATGGTCGATCCTCGAAAGCTCGGCCTAGCATGACACAGGTTGGCGGCCGTCCCGGCTGCCTGGACTCGGGTCCCGCCTCAACCCTGGTCGGGCCGATCGATCCAGGCCTTGGCCGCGCGCAGATCCTCCCACACGGCCCGCCGCACCTCCTGGGTGTACTGGCGCAGCACATAGGCGGGATGGAAGGTGGGCATGACCGGGATCTCGCGACCGCCCACCTGCACCCGCTTCCACTGTCCGCGAACGCGCGTGATGCCTTCGACGACACCCACGAGCTCGCGCAGGGGCGTGGCGCCGAGGGTGACGATCACCGCAGGCTGGATGAGCTCGATCTGGCGATGGAGGTAGCCCATGCAGGCGCGCGCCTCCGTGGGCGATGGCGTGCGGTTGTCCGGAGGTCGGCACTTCACCACGTTCGCGATGTAGGTGTCTTCCCGCTTCAGGCCCAGGGCTCCGATCATCTTGTCGAGCAGCTCGCCCGCCTTGCCCACGAAGGGCCGGCCCTGCAGATCCTCGTCGCGACCAGGCCCCTCGCCCACGAACATCAGCTGCGCCTTCGGGTGGCCCTCACCGAAGACGAATTTCAGCCGTCCGGGTCCCAGCGGGCAGGCCAGGCAGCCTTGGATGGCCTTCTGCAGGTCGGCCAGGCTCGTGGCTCCGGCGATGACTTCTGGCGGTGGGCAACCCACAGGGTCGGCCGGGGGGGTGTAGGCGGCGGGCGTCGCCGCGGCGGGCAGGGCTCGCGCCGCCTGAGGTCGGGCGGGGGGAGGATTTGCGGGCGTGGGGGCGGCGGCCGGGCGGGTCTGCGCCTCTGGCGTGGCCTGGGCCTCCGGCGGAGCTTGGGCCCGGGGCTCGCGGATAAGGCCCATCACCCCCAGTTCCCCGAGGGTGTCGCGCCAGGCTTGAAGGGGCGATTCCATACCCTTCCAGCCTAGCCCGGAACTTCCCCCCCGGATCAGGCATCCTAGAGCGTCGGAGCCCATGCATGGCGCAGTCCCCCACGGAAACCCCATTCGGCACCCAGGAGGCCTTCCACGCCGCCTTCGCTGAGCTTTATCCAAGGCTCGTGAGCTATGCGCGCCGTTACGGGGCCAACTTCCCTGAGGACATCGCCCAGGAGGCCTTCGTCATCCTCATGCAGCGGGAGGAGCGGGTGGAGCATCCCACGGCCTTCCTGTATGGCACCGTCCGAACCCTCTCCCTGACCGAGCGCCGCCCCATGAAGAACCAGAACCTCAGCCTGGAAGTCGTCGCCGAACCCGGCCTGGCCGGCGGGGCCGACGACCTGGTGCTGAACCAGGAGGTCCGGGAGCGCATGCGGCTGCTCTCGCCCACCTTCCGCGAAGCCCTGTGGCTTTTCGTGGTCGAAGGCCTCTCGATCCGGGAGATCGCCGACATCCTCGGCATCCCCGAAGCCACCGTGAAGACCCGCATCCACCGGGCCAAGGCCCAGCTGAAAGATCAGCTCAATCCCTCAGGAGGCGTGCATGTCCTGGTCTGATCCCGCTCGGCGTTTCGAGCCCGCCGAAGATGTCCAGCTGAGGGCGGAACTCCGCGACCTGCTGGGCCTCGGGCCCGTGGCTGCCAGCCGGCCCACCGAACCCACGCCCGAGTTGACCGCTTTGGCCGACGATCTCCGCCGCGAAGCCCAGCGTCGCAGCCGCACGGAGCGGAAGCGCCCCACCTGGGGCCTGCTCGCCACTGCGGCCCTGCCGCTCCTCGCCGCCCTGGTGGGTCTGGGCACCTGGGGCTTCCAGCAGAAGCACCGGGCCGACGGGCTGGTCGCCCAGGCCCAACGCCAGGAACAGGAGCTCACCCGCCTTGCCGCCCTCCACGCCAGCGAACTGGCCAAGGAGCGGCAGGTGAAAGAGGAAGCTCAGCAGCAGCTTCAGTTGGTTGCCAAGAAGGGGGGCCGGAAGGGCGAACCCTACCTGGTGATCCCCGTGGAGAAGCCCCTCAAGACCATGGGCGACGACTACCAGCGGGTGAAGCAGAACCCCCAGTAGCTCCGGGTCGGCACGGTCCTGGCAATATCGAGGGCAAGGTGTGCCCATGGCCAGCAATCCCCTCCTCCTCCTGATCCTCCTGCTCTCCGCCCTCGCCACCGTGCTGGCGGGCATGAGCGTCTTCAGCAACAGCCGCCCCCCCGATCCCCGGCTCAACTCCCTGGTCAACGACCTGGACGACATCAAGGGGATGCTCGCCCAGCTCCAGAAATCCGTCATGCAGACCGAGCGGAAGCTGGAAAAGGAAGTCCAGACCAGCCGCACCGAAAGCCGCGAACTCGTCGAAAAACTGGCCGAAGTCGTGGACAAACGCCTGAAGGAACTGGTCGGCTAGCCACCCCTCCGATGAGATCGAAAAAGACAAAGCCCGGCTCGGCCGGGCTTTGTCGCGGGGGTCCGGGGGTGTGCGCGCAGCGCGGAACCTCCGGAGAGAAAAAGACAAAGCCCGGCTCGGCCGGGCTTTGTCGCGGGGGTCCGGGGGTGTTCGCGAAGCGAGGAACCCCCGGAGAAAGATGACCTCACCCTGCCTGGCTGTGGTTCGCCGGCGTCCAGCCCCGCTCGTTCAGCAGCTTCACGCCCTGGATGCGGGTGAGGCGGAAGGCCATCTCCTCCTGGTGGAGGTGGCAGAAGGCCAGCAGGTGGTCCTCCTGGATGGTGCGGGGCGACACGCGCCGCAGCTGCGTGCGGTGCGCCGCCGGGGGCAGGTAGGTGAGCTCCACCATGAGCGTGTGGCCCGCCGCGTATTCGAGGATGCGCTGCACCTCCTCGGCCAGCTGGTCCTCGCCGCCCAGGTGCAGCATGGGGATGCGGCGCTGCACTTCCTGGTAGAGGGCCGGGTCCTCGTCGTGGAGGCGCTGCAGCGCTGAGCGCACCATCTGCTGCACGGGCTCCAGGTGATGGTTCATGCCCTTCTCGTCCACGAAGGCCAGGGCCGCCAGGGCCCAGAGGTAGAGCTTCTCATCCGAATCCACGCTCAGGGCCAGGAAGCGGCCGGGTTTCGGCATGAAGCCCGCCTGCTTGAGCAGGGCGTGGGCATTGCCGTCGCCGCGCACTTCCAGCACCGTGTCCGACAGCGAGCCCAGCTTGAGCGGCGCCAGCTCGGGCCGCAGCTTCAGCTCATCGGCCAGGTGCGCCGTGCGGGCCCGCACGAGCCGCACGCCCTGGTGGACCTCCACCTCGCCCACCCGGCGGGAGAGATCCTCCAGCAGCTGCAGGAGGGGCTGGGGCAGGGTCTGGGTGGCGGCGCCGAGGCGCTGCCCCAGCTCTTCGAGGGGCACGCCGGCATCAAGGGCGCGCACAAGGGTGGCGTGGCTCACCCGGAAGCTGCCCATGGCATCGAGGGATTCCACCTCGGCCAGCTGGGCGAGCTGCAGCAGCCGGTGCGGGCTCTGCAGCAGCGGCGTCAGCAGCTCCAGCGTGGGCTGCATGATCATGGGCTGGTCCTGCTCCAGGGGCTGCCAGTGGGCGGCGGTGCCCTTGAGGTCGCGCAGCAGATACTCGTGGGCCAGGGCCTCGCCGTGGTCGCTGAGGCGCAGGTGCGCGAAGCCCTCGTCCACCTGGATGATGCCCATGCGCCGCAGGAAGGGGAGGAAGACGGCGCGGGTGCGCTCCTCGTCCAGGGGGTGCAGGGTCTTCAGGAAGGCGAGGAAGGGCTGCACGGCCAGGGCCTGGCCCCGGCGCTCCAGCAGGTGTTGCATGAGGAAGTGGCGGTCCTCCGCCGGGGGCATGCCCCAGGCCTTGAGGTCGTGCTCCAGCAGGCTGGCGAAGGCGCGCTCGGCCACCCAGCGGGGCGGATGGCTGGTCACGGCGGGCAGCAGGGTCTCCACCCGGCCGTCGCGGTTCCACAGCAGGCCCAGGCGGTGCAGCAGCGTGAACAGCAGGTTGGCGTCCTGCTCCTCCTGCAGCATGGCGTTGCGCTGCATGAGCAGGCCCAGCTCCTTCTTGGCGGGCAGGCCGCCCTTGAGCACGCGGAGGCCCGCCACGCAGCGCAGCAGCACGCTGGTGAGGGCGAGGGAGAACCGGAAGGGCTCGGCGTCCTTCAGCTTCACGTCCGTCGGCGCCTGGAAGGTCAGGGCGCCGTCGTCGAAGTCCTCCAGGGCGTCGGCCACGCGCTCAGCCATGGCCCAGCCGGTGGCGGAGGCGCTGGTGGGCAGGATGAGGCCCAGGTCGCGGAGCACGGCCAGGGTCTCGGGACAGGGCAGGGTGCCTTCGCTGGCGAGGTGCTTGAGGGCCACGAGGAACCCACTGTCGAGATCCGCCAGGGTGTCGGACAGCCGCTTATGATCCTCCAGGTGGAACACCATGGTCTTGAGGAGGCGCATCCGGCCTTCGGGCCCGTCCTCGGACCAGATGGGGATGGGCAGGTGGCGACGCTCGCAGATGGTCCTGAGCTGCTCGTCCGAGCAGTTCGAGAGAAGCTGGAAGTGCGTGTGCGGCATGGGCACCCGGGTACAGAGGATCGTCCAGTGTCTCACGGAACCCCGGAACGCTCACGCGCAAAAAGCGCCCGGCAGGCCGGGCGCTTTCTACGAACGGGAATGGTTCCAGTTACTGCGCGCTGAGGGTGCCCACGGTCACCGTGATGGCGCTGATGGTGCCCGTGCCGTCCACCACCTGGCACTTGGTGCTGTCAGCGGTGAAAGTGATGGCGCCGGTGCCCTGGGCGGCCTTCAGGTCTAGGGCGACGCGCAGCAGGGGGACGTTCAGCGCCACGGGGGCGGCGGTGCCCTTCTGGGCGGCGGTCACCTGCAGGATGTTTCCGGTGACCTTGCCCTTGAGGATCTGGGGCGCGGCGCCGAGGGTGAAGGCATCGCCGTTCTGAACGAACGTGTTGGCGGGATCGGCCGCGGCCACGTTCACCCAGGTCACCTTGGTGGTGTCGGCGCTGAAGGCGGCGGTGACGCCGGTGCCGGTGGCGGCGGCGGGGCCGACCAGGTCGAGCACCAGGTGGGTGCTGTTCGAGAGCGTGCCGTTCTTCTTCAGCTGGTAGGTGCCGGTGGTGGGATCGGTGTAGGCCAGGCCAGTGGCCACCGGCGTGACGGTCAGCACCGCGGCGGAGCTGGTGAGGGAGCCGGCGGCGTTGGTAACGGTCACGGTGAAGCTCGAGCCGCTGTCACCCACCACGGTGGCGGGGGTGGTGTAGCTGGCCGAGGTGGCGCCGGCGATGGCGGTGCCGCCCTTCTTCCACTGGTAGGTGAGGGGCGCGGTGCCGGTGGCCGTCACGCTGAAGGTGGCGGTGGCGCCGGCCTGCACGCTCTGGTCCGTGGGCTGGGCGCTGATGGCGGGGGCCGTGGGAGGCGGGGGCGGGGTGCTGCCGCCGCCTCCGCCGCCGCAGGCGAGGAGGAGGGTCAGGCCCAGGAAGGCGGTGGCGGAGAGGAACTGCTTCATCGGGGTCATGGTCGTCTCCGTCACAGGCCGGCGAGGAGGAGGGCGAGGTCCGCGTCATTCACGGTGCCGTCGCTGTTCAGGTCGCAGGTCGCGGTGGTGGTGCCGTAGAACTTGGAGAAGTAGAGCAGGTCCCGCAGGTCCGTGGCGCCGTCCGCGTTCAGGTCGAGCGAGGGGCCGGTGAGGGGCTTCACGGTGAGCACGCCGCAGTTGAAGGTGCCCACGTCGGCGGGACCGAAGTCCTGCAGCCGGAGCTTCCAGGTGCCGTTCGGGGACTTGCCGTTGAAGCGGTCCAGCGCTTGGTAGGGAATGTAGATGCCGGTCAGGGGTAGGTTGGCGGAGGTCTGGGCCTGGATGGAAACCGTGCCGAGGTCCGAGAAGGTGCCGTAGGTGCCACAGGAAGTGCCCAGGGCGGACCCTGCCGTCGAACCGGCGTTTCCAGCGTTGATGGCGTGGGCCAGGATCACGGTGCTGGCATCCGGTGCCACCAGGGTGATGTCCAGGTCGCCCACCCAGGTGTGGGTGAGGTAGACGGCCATGGTGACTTCGCCCACGTTGCCGGTGACGCCGGCCACCGTGAAGGGGATTTCCACCGCGGTGCCAGGACCGCCAGAGGTGGCGTCGGGAATGGCGGTGACCGTGGTACTGCTCACCGTGGTGGCCGCGCCCAGGACCTGCACGGTGAGGGTCGCGGGGTTGGAGGCGACGGTGCCCGCCTTGCCCGTGACCTCGCAGGTGTAGACGGAGCCCGTATCGGCCAGAGCGAGGGTGGGGGTGGTGTAGGAGGCGCTGGTGGCCCCTGCGATGACGACGCCGCCCTTCTTCCACTGGTAGGTGAGGATGCCGCTGCCCGAGGCCGCCACGGTGAAGGTGGCCTTGTGGCCCACGGCTGTCGCGACGCTCTGGGGCTGGGTGGAGAAGGTGACGGGGACGGGCACCGCCACGGTGATGTTGGCGATGGCCTTCTGGGCGCTGTCGGCGGCGTTGGTGGCGGTGACGGTGAAGTCGCCGGACGTGTTCCCGGCGGTGAAAAGGCCCGCGGCCGAGATCGTGCCGCCCGTGGTGCTGTAGGTGACCGTGCCGCCGCCGTTCACGGTGCCCGTGAAGGTGGCGGTGTCGCCGGTGTAGAAGAAGCCCGTGGCGGGTGTGATGTTGACGGTACCGGCCACCGGGGCGTTGACCATCTCCCAGACGCCGCGGCCCCAGGTGGAGACGCGGATGCTGGAGCTGTCAGGCGCGATCCAGATGTCCGTGGCCCGGCCCTGGGGCAGGCCCGTGCCGAAGACGCTCCAGGTGGTGCCGCCGTCGGTGGTGCGGTAGACGCCCAGCCAGGTGGCCGCATACACGGTGTTGCCGGTGCCGTCGCCCGGATCCACCACCAGCTTGGTCACGGGCACGTCGGGCAGGTTTCCGTTGGCGGAAGCCCAGGTGCTGCCGCCATTGGCGGACTTGGCCACGCGCACAGCGCCGGCGGCCGTCGCTTCCGAGCAGGCGTAGAGCAGGTTGTTGTTGGCCCAGGCCACGTTCGAGTTGAAGCCCTGCCAGCCGGCCACCAGGCCGGGGGTGGCGGGGGCGGCGCCGAGGAAAACCTCGGTCCAGGTGCCGCCGCCGTTGGCGGTGAGCATCAGGTAGCCGCTGCTGCCGGCCGCGGCGATGTGCTGGAGGTCCGTGGGGCTCACGCCGATGCCGTGGCTGACGGCGCGGACGATGCGGCCCGCGGTGATGCCTCCGGAGCCGGCGGTGCCGATGGCGGACCAGCCGGTGGCGCTGCTCTGGTAGATCACGCCGGTCTTGCTGTAGGTGAAGAAGGTCTGACCCGTGGGATCAGCGCCGGCGGGCGGCGTTACGATGGGCGTGACGAAGTTGTAGACGCTCGAACTGCCTGCGGAGGCGAGGCCGGTGGTGAAGGCGCTCCAGTTGGCCTGATCCACCACAGGACTGGTGGTCGAGCGCCGGATCGCGTTGTAGACGTATGAGCTCAGGGACACGGCGCTGGCCGAGGTCACATCCTGGGCCCAGCCCACGCCGAAGCCGTCGCCGCCCCGCACCTGGTTGAAGGTGGAGGTGAGGCCGCTGCGGATGCGGGTGCCGTTGTCCTGCAGGCCCACCAGGGCGCTGCCGGGGACGCCGGGGTTGGCGGCCAGCGCGTAGATGAGGTGGTTCACCAGGCCCTTGTTCTTGGTGTCGTCCCAGGTGGTGCCGCCGTCGGTGCTGGTGAAGATGCCGCCATCCGTGCCGAAGTAGAGCCGCGCCGTGCCGGCCAAGTTGGAGTAGGCGGCGCAGTGGAAATCAGCGTGGATGTAGGGGAGGCCGTACTGGGCCAGCCAGTTGCTGGTCAGGGTCCAGGTCGTGCCGCCGTTGGTGGTCTTCGCGGAGCCCAGCTGGCCGCCGAGGTAGACCGTGTTGCGCGAGGCGTCGCTGGGATCCACCAGGATCATGTGGTTGTAGAAGGCCTGGTCGGCCATCAGGTCCAGGGTGCCGTTGTCGGCGTTCGGGTTGGTCGGGGCCTTCGTGGTGATGTTGAGGGGCGTCCAGGTGGCGCCGCCATCGCCCGAGCGGAAGAGGTCCAGCTGGGCGGAATCGCCGACGTTCGCGGCAAAGCCGTAGACCACCGCGTCGCCCGGCAGGCCCTGGCCCAGGGTGATGCGGCCGGCGCCGCTGAGCACGCCGGCGACGGCGGTCCAGGTAGCGCCCTGGTCGGTGCTGCGGTAGAGGGTGCCGGTGGGTGAGGCGCCGGTGGATTCGGTGGCGGCCAGCCAGCCGGTGCTGGTGCGGGCCAAGCTCCAGACCTTCATGGTGGGAGGAATGCTGGCGACGGGGGCGTAGGTGGCGCCGGCGTCCGTCGAGCGGTGCAGGCCGTTGTTGGTGCCCACCAGCACGATGTCCGTGGCCTGGGTGGTGTCGACCTTGATGTCGTAGACCTTGCTGGCGGTGCCCAGCTGGATGGACGAAGACCAGGAGGTGCCGCCATTGGTGGACTTCACCATGAAGCCGCCGATGCCCAGGTCGAAGGGATCGCCCGCGCCCACGAAGAGGGTGCTGGTGGCCCGGCCGAAGGCGGCCGAACCGGAGAGGTTGCTGCCGATGAAATCGGTGAGCGGGGTCCAGGTGGGCGTGGCGCTCAGGAAGTTGGTGGTCTTCCAGAGGCCGCCGCCGCTGGCCAGCACGTAGACGGTGTTGCCGGTGGTGTCGGCGGTGTCGGGCAGGATGACGCGCAGCCGGCCGCTGTCCACCTTCGTGAGCGTCAGGCCGTTCTGGGTGAAGGCAGAGGTGGTGGGGCCGATGTTGGTCCAGGCCGTGCCGTTGAGGGCCACGGGCCGCTCCGGGCCGCTGGGGCTCTGGAACAGGGCCGGGTACTTGGCCCGCTCCTTCTCGGCCTCGCTGAGGAGGTGCCGGGTGAAGTCGGCGCCGAGCTCGCCCCCCATGCGCTCGCGGAACCACTCGAGGCGTCCCCAGGCCTCGTCCACCACCTTGGCGTCGTCGCCCCGGGTGAACCGGCCGTAGTTGATCTTGTACTTGGCTTTGTAGGCGTCTTCCTGCGCGTCCAGCGGGAGGGCCAGGATGAGCGAAAGCAGGGTGAGGACGCGTGTGGTCTTGATGCCCATGGCGGCTCCAGGCTTGATCCCGCGAGGTTGAGGTGGGGCATTGCCGTTCTCGGGGGATCCAAGACTATAGTCCGCTTCAGGTTCGGCGTCGGCTTACCTTTTCTTAACCTGACCTGGATGGAGGCTGTCCCGGCCTCGGTGGGTCCACCCGGCAGGTCCCGCCGGGAGCCCGTTGCCTTCCCAGTCTCCCGGGCAGCTTTCGTTGACCGGCCCCGGTCCGGCCGCGTACGCTCAAAGGTTTGGGTCTGCCTCACCGTGATCGCCCTCCGCCCCGACAATCCGCTGATCGTCCAAAGCGACCGCACGCTGCTGCTCGAGGTGGCCCATCCGGCATTCGAGCAGGTCCGCGACGAACTGGCACGGTTCGCGGAGCTGGTGAAGAGCCCGGAGCACATCCACACCTACCGCATCACCCCCTTGAGCCTCTGGAACGCCTCAGCCTCCGGCGTCGCCTGCCAGGACATGATCGACACCCTGAACGCCTGGTCGAAGTACCCCGTGCCGCAGAACCTGCTGCAGGAGATCGAGGACCACGGCACGCGCTACGGCAAGCTGCGCCTGGTGGCCAAGGGCGACCGGCTGGCCCTCGAGATGGACGACCGGGGCCTCTTCTGGGAGTTGGAGAACCAGAAATCCCTGCAGGGCCTGCTGGCTGAGCCGTACCCGGACGAGAAGGGGATCTACCTGAACACCGGCATGCGGGGCGAGGTGAAGCTGCAGCTCATCCGCCTGGGCCACCCCGTCCAGGACATGGCCGGCTACAAACCCGGGGATCCGCTGCCCTTCGAGCTTTCACCCACCACCAAGCAGAACGGCAAGCCCTTCGGCCTGCGGCACTATCAGCAGGCGGCTGTCGACGTCTTCCACGCCGGCGGCGGGCCCGATGGCGGCGCCGGCGTGCTGGTGCTGCCCTGCGGGGCCGGCAAGACCGTCATCGGCATCGGCTGCATGGGCAGCCTGCAGACCCACACCCTGGTGCTCACCACCAACGGCACCGCCGTGAAGCAGTGGAAGCAGGAGCTGCTGGACAAGACCACCCTCACCGAGGACCAGGTGGGCCTCTACATGGGCGACATCAAGGAAATCAAGCCGGTCACCATCGCCACCTACCAGATCCTCACCTACCGCAAGAGCAAGGGCGGCCCTTTCGAGCACTTCAAGATCTTCGAGGCCGCCAACTGGGGCCTGGTGATCTACGACGAGGTGCACATGCTGCCGGCGCCCATCTTCCGCGCGGTGGCGGAGCTGCAGGCCAAGCGCCGCCTGGGGCTGACGGCCACGCTGGTGCGCGAGGACGGCAAGGAGGAGGACGTCTTCAGCCTCATCGGGCCCAAGCGGGTGGATGTGCCCTGGAAGATGCTGGAGAAGGACGGCTTCATCGCCACGGCGCACTGCCTGGAGATCCGGGTACCCCTGCCCACGGACGAGCGCATGGCCTACGCCGTGGCCGATCAGCGGCAGCGCTTCCGCCTCGCCTCCGAGAACAGCCTGAAGATGGCCGTCATGGACGAGCTGCTGGCGGGCCACCCCAACGACAACATCCTCATCATCGGCCAGTACCTGGAGCAGCTCCGCATCATCGGCGAGCGGCTGGGGGCGCCGGTGCTCACGGGGCAGACGCCCGAGCGGGAGCGCGAAGTACTCTTCCGGCAGTTCCGGGAAGGGCAGCTGCGGGTGCTCATCGTGAGCAAGGTGGCCAACTTCGCCATCGACCTGCCCGACGCCTCCGTGGCAATCCAGGTGAGCGGGACGTTCGGATCCCGGCAGGAGGAGGCCCAGCGCCTGGGCCGCATCCTGCGCCCCAAGGGGACGCGCAACGTGAGCTACTTCTATTCGCTCATCAGCCGCGACACCACCGAGCAGGAATTCGCCCGGAACCGCCAGCTGTTCCTCACGGAGCAGGGCTACCGCTACCTCATCGAGAGCCGCCACTTCGACGACGGCGGCCACCTCAGCGAGCCCATGGTCTGGCGGAAGCTGCTGGAAGAGACTGCGGGGTAGACGGTCAGGGCTCCATCCCCTCGCGCCGCGCGGTGCCAGGCAGGTTGCGCTCCACGATGGCCGCCGTGCCCCGGGCCACCAGCCGCCCCCGGTGCCGCACCTCGATCACCAGGGTCTCGGGCCCAGTCCAGGCGCCGGGCACCTGGGCCTTGAGCTGGAAGGACCTGGTCGGCGCCGCGGAGGTGACGTCACCTTCCACCGGCGTGAACCCCGACCCGCCCTTGGCGATGGGGCGACCCGGGCGCAGCGTGGCCACGGCCGCCGGGGCGGCCCGCCAGAAGCGGAACGTGGGCTTGGCCCCCTTGGGCAGGCCGCTGAGGGTGAACTGCGCCTCAAGCCGGGGCCGGAACGGCGGGTCGCCCGGGCGGGGCTCCACCCCGGGCCCGAGGGTGACCTGGGCCGAGGCCGTGGCGACCTGCACGGGCGGGGCGGCGATCAGCCCGGTGGCGGCGAGGAGGAAGGCGAGCAGGCGCATGGTCCACCTTGGGAGGAGGCCTCCAGCATAGGCCCTGGCGGACCCTCACCGCATCCAGAGTTCGGGATGCCGCAGGGAATGGGCCCCCAGCCACTGGTCCAGGGGCCAGACGAGCAGGGCGGCCAGGAGGCCCGCCAGCACGTCATCCAGCACCACGCCCCAGCCGCCGGGCAGGCGCTGGGCGTGATCCACGGGGCCCGGCTTCCAGATGTCGAAGAGCCGGAACAGCATGAAGGGCGCCACCAGCCGCGCGGTCCACAGCGACCAGGGCTGCGGCTGGAGCGTGGCCGTGAACAGGAGGGGCGTGAGCGCGAACCAGAGGCCCGCCCATTCGTCGATCACGATGAAGGAGGGATCCTTGTGGCCGGTCTCCTCCACCACCCGCTGGGCGGCCCAGACGGCCAGCAGCGTCAGCAGGAGGGGCGCCGCCAGCAGCGCCCAGGGCGCGAGGGGGCTGCCCGTGCGCCGCAGCCCGGCCACCAGCAGCAGCCAGGCTGCGAGCCCCGCCAGGCTGCCCCAGGTGCCTGGCGCGGGGCGGAGGTGGCCGCTGCCGAACCCCGTGGCGAGCCACCAGGCCAGCCGCGGGGCTAGGCGCGGAGCCTTGCGCTCAGTCTCATTGGCGGCGGATGCCATGGTGTCTCCGGGTGAATGTCAGCGTGGCTCAGACGTGCCGCAGGGCTTCCACGATGCGAAGCCGCGCGGCCTTCAGGCCCGGGAAGAGGGCGCTCACCTGGATCGTCGCCTGGAGGCCCGCGGCCACGATGGCGTAGACCAGCGGCACGAAGTGGATGTTCAGCTCGTAGCCGTGGCTGGTGCCCGGCGGGGCGGGCATCTGCAGGTGCAGGGCGTTCAGCCCGGCGCGGAGCAGCAGCGTGACGGCCAGGCCCAGCGCGCTGCCCAGCAGCCCGAGGAAGGCGCCCTCCCACTGCAAGAGCCTCAGCAGCTGTCCGGGCTGGAGGCCCATGGCCCGCAGCACGCCGAACTCGCGCACCCGCTCCATCACCGACATCAGCAGCGTGTTGGCGGTGGCCAGCAGCACCACCAGGAAGAGCACCAGGCCCATGAAGCCGAAGATGGCGAAGTAGAGCAGCTTCACCTGCCGGTAGAAGGAGGCCAGCTCGAACCAGGGCTTCACGCTGGTTTCGGCCAGCAGGGCCTGGATCCGCGCCTGCTCCGCGGCAGTGTCCCCGGGCCGGCGGAGCACCACCGAGAGCCTCGACCGGGCCGGGCCGGCGTCCAGCAGCTGGCTGGCGGTGGCGAGGCTCACCGTGAGGAAGCGGTCGTTCAGCTCGCGGAGGCCCAGGTCCTGGAGGCCCACCACGTCGACATCCACGGCGTTGAGCGCGCCGTCTTTCGTGGTGGACATCAGGGTGAGGGAGCTGCCCACGGAGGCGCCCAGGGCGCGGGCCAGGCCGGTGCCGAGGATCACCTCGCGGAGGGAAGGATCCGGGGACAGCCAGCGGGAGCCCGCGCCGCCGGCGGCGCGGGCTCCGCCCGTCAGCGCCTCGGTGGTCGCCATGTGCTTCGGCTCGAGGACGGGGTCGACGGCGGTGCCGAGGAAGGCCACGCTCTTCGCGCCGCTGGAGAGCAGGCCCATGAACTGGATGCGGGGGAGCACCTCCGCCACGGCGGGGTCTGTGCGGAGCCGCGCCGCCAGGGCCTCGCCGTCGGGCAGAGACTTCTCCAGGCTCTGGGCTTCGTCGCCCTCTGCGGCGCCCGGCGGCAGCACCTGGAGGTGGCCGAGCCCGCCCCGGATGGCGGCGTCGGAAAGGCCCTGGAAGGTCTGGGCCATGAAGCCCCCGGCCAGACTCAGGGCCAGGAAGCCCGCCACCACCACCATGAGCGTGAGGGCCGTGCGTCGTCGCTGGCGCAGCAGGTTCCGGAGGGCGAGGCGGGCGAGAATCACGGCCGCTCCTCCCCGACGAGCATCCCGTCCATGAGGCGGAAGACCCGGTGGGCCCGGGCGATCACGGCGGGGTCGTGGCTGGCCACGAGGAAGGTGGCGCCCCGCTCGGCGGCCAGCTCGGCCATGAGATCGAGCAGCGGTCCCCCGTGGGCGTGATCCAGGCTGGCGGTGGGTTCGTCGGCGAGGACCAGCAGGGGATCCGGGGCCAGCGCGCGGGCGATGGCGGCCCGCTGCTGCTGGCCGCCGCTGAGCTGGCCCGGGCGGTGGTGCCGCCTATCGGCGAGCCCCACGCGGTCGAGGGCCGCTTCGGCGCGGGGACGGGCCTCCGCTTCGGTCACGCCCTGAAGCTGGAGGGGCAGCATGACGTTCTCCAGCGCCGTGAGCACCGGCACCAGGTTGAAGGCCTGAAAGACGAAGCCCAGGCGCCGCAGGCGCAGGTCGCACCGGGCCTTCTCGGGCAGGCTGGAGACGAGCTCGCCGCCGAGGCGGACCTCGCCTTCATCGGGCGTGTCGAGGAGGCCCGCGAGCTGGAGCAGGGTGGTCTTCCCGCTGCCGCTGGGCCCCGCGAGCACCGCCAGGCAGCCCTTCGGTACCGCCAGCGACACGCCGAACACGCCGGCGCGTTCGCCGCCGAGTTCATAGGCGCGGGTCAGGTTGCAGAGCTGCAGCATCGCCCCAGTGTAGCCGTGGCTCAGGGCTTGGCTGGGGCGGAGGATCTCAGCGTGTCGAACCAGGCCAGCACCACCTCCGGCATGGGCCCATGACCTCGTCCGGATTGGACCTCCAGGGGAATGGCCCCGAAGCCGTGACGGGCCGCCTGCGCCATGGCGGCGCGGGTCTGGGCCAGCAGGGCCTGCCGGGCGCGCTCGTGGGGCCCCTGGGGCGCCTCCTCGGGCGGGGGAAGCACGTCGCAGAAGAAGGCTTTCACGGGCAGGGCGGCACGATCTGCGCGGGTGGAGACTCGGGTGGGTTCGTCACAGCGGCTTTCCGAGTTGGCTTCGTCCAGGTAGCGTCCCTGGTAGTTGGTCGAGACCGCCGCGACACCTCGCCACCATTCGGGATGCCGCAGGGTCATGCCCCAGACCGTGTGGCCGGCGGATTCCCAGCCGGTGAGGTAGGCCCGGGCCTCCCCGCCGTAGAGGCGCCGGACATCCGCCAGCACCGCGGGCAGGCCCGCCTCGTCGAAGGCCCAGCGGCCCTGGCGGTCCACCTGCGCCCACTCGGCCGCGGTGTAGGTGAAGCTCGTGGCCTCGCGGTACCGGCTGGACCCGTTCGTGAGGCTGTGGGGCACCACCAGGATGTAGGGCCGATCCCCCCGGGCGGCCATGAAGGCCTTCGCTAGGCCGGCGAAATCCATGCCCGCGGCCTCGATGACCATCACCACGGGCCATGTTCCTCCCGGCTTCCAGCCCTCTGGGAGCGAGAGCCGGTAGGCCATGGGGTGGGTGGTGGCGCGCCGGAGGACCAGGGCACCTGGCGCAGGGATGGCGGCGTCCTGGGCGCTCAAGCCTGCAGCCATCAGGTAGACCGCGATGGGAAGGGTGATTCGCATGGACGCCTCCCTGCTCTGGGTCGTGGCCCCTGCCAGAGAAGGTAGGCCCCTGGCCCGCGTAGGGAAGGGCTCCTAGAACTGCAGGGCGTAGGCCAGCTTCGCGAAAATGCCCCGCTCGACCATGCGCTCGGAAGGGATTACGGCGAAGGGGCTGCGGCGGCGCTGGCCCGACCAGCCCACATAGGCATTGGTGAAGGCGTTGGGCTGCCAGCCCACGAATGCTTTGAGGAACTTGTCCACGCCATCGGCTTCGCTGCCGTCGTAGCGCACCACGAAGGCCTGGGCCTTCACGTAGAAGGCGCGGGGGAACTGCCAGCTGCCGGACGCCGTGAGCTGCCGGGCCCGGATGAGGCGCAGGTCGTTGTCCTCACGGTCCAGGCCTGACTGTTTGGCCGTGAGGTTGTAGGAGAGGGCGCTGACGGTGCCGTAGAGGGAAAGCGATGCGGAGCGGAACCGGGCCGGATCACCAGAGGCCAGGTCGAGGGTGCGCGCCTGGGTGGCGCTCCAGGCGAGGCGCACGGCGGAGAAGCGTCGCAGACTTCCGCCCAGGGTGAGGGCGCGGGTGGCCACGGAATGGGCGCGATCCTCGGCCCAGGTGCGGCCGGCCGTGTCCCAGCTCAGGGAGAAGAGCAGCCGCCCCGGTGTCTCGATGGCGGCATCCAGGCCATAGGCCCGGTCCATGGGGTCGCCGTTCCACCATGTGAGGCGCCGCCAGCGGGCCGTGATGCTGGCGGTCGCGAGGCGCCCCCGGTTCCAGTTGTCCCGCCAGGTGAAGCCCGCGCCTTGGCGGCGGTAACCCTGCAGGTCCGCGAAGCCCGAAAGCAGCGTGAGGTCGGGGCTGGTGGCCTGGGTGAGGAACATCGCGGTCCAGTTGCGGGTCGTCCAATCCACCTGTGCCGAGGTGGCGTTACCCCGTGCTGACGTCAACGTTCCGTCCGCCCGGGGCAGGTGGGAGGTACCGCTGAGGGCGCTGGCGGCGACGTGGAATTCAGACCCCAGGTACTGATCCACATAGAGGCCGCCGCTCTGGCCGCCGGTGCGGTCAGGCCCTCCCATCAGGGCCTTGTCGGTGCCGAGGAAGGAAAGGCCCGAGCCCTTGTCATCGGTGCCGAGTTTCACGGCGGCGGCCGTATCGCGGGTGGGCAGGCCTTCCACGCCCACCGCGCCCAGGACCCCCAGCAGCTGGCCGCCATCCGAATCCTCGGCGTGGAGCAGGGTCCAGCTGGCGAAGGAGGACTGGCCCGAAGCCTTCACGCCGTAGAGGGGATTCTGGATGGAGCGGCTGAAGAACTGGCGTTGGGCCCCCTGGATGCTCAGGAGCTCCATGCCCTCCAGGAAGAAGGGGCGCTGTTCTGGATAGAGCACCTTGAAGCGGCTGTTGATCTGCAGCGGATTCACGTCCGCGTCGGCGGTGGCGAAGTCGGGGCGGTAGGTGCCCTCGAAGGTGAGGGCCGTGGTGGCATAGCGCAAATCCAGGCCCAGCCGGGATTGGCTTTTCGCTGGGGCGCCGGGATCGGCGCCCAGGGACTGGGTGCGGTTGAAGGTGGCGAAGGGGATGAGCAGGAAGGGAGATCCGGGCTTCTCCACCGGAGCGCCCGATATCCGGGCCATCTGGCAGAGGTCGCACTGGATGTCCCGGCTCATGCGCGGCCAGGTGATGCCGAAGCGCCGGTTCCGCGGGACGAGGCGCAGGACGCGCAGGGCCCACTCGCCGGGCGTGCGCCGCAGGCTGCTGTAGGGGATGCGCAGCTTCACCACGTAGCCCGTGGGGGTGAGCACGCCCGTGGCGTCCCACAGGCAGTTGTAGGCGAGGTTCTCGCCAGCGCTGTCCGTGACGATCGAATCCATCTGGCCTCCCAACGGCGAGACCCAGAACCGGAGGGTGCTGCGGCCCGTGCCGGAGGGATCCAGGTCCACGCCCACCAGGTCGAAGTCGCCCTGGTTGGTGTCCCGCATGTGGCGGGCGGCGTGGATCTTTGAGGGATCGGGATCCAGGGCCTCGACGGCGAGGTAGAGCGCATCGGGGCCCCAGCCCGCGTGCACGACGGTGGGCCAGGGGTTCTCGCCTTTGTCGTTGGGGATGAACAGGCCGAACTCGGTGATCCTCAGGGCCCCGGTCCAGGTGGACAGGTCCGCGTCCCAGGCCATGGAGGGGGCCTGGGGCAGGCGGGGAATGGCCACGTGGGGAGGGTTCGGCGCCTCGGACGCCAGGGCGGGCAGGCAGAGCAAGGTCAGGGCCGGATGACGCATGTGGATCTCCCCAGCCGGACGATCCGCGCCGTCCAGACTGTGGATTTTCAGATCGCGTGCCGTGACAACCCACCCCTGCCGACCCCCGGTGCTCGCGGTTCATCCCAGCGGCCCGGGGAACGGCCTTCGCCCTGGGGCCAGTCTTAGAACTGCCCCTGGAACTGCCTCTAGAACTGAATGGCGTAGGCCACCTTCGCGAAGAGGCCCCGTTCCACCATCCGCTCGCTGGCCACCACCGCGGAGGGATCGCGGCGGCGCTGGCCGGACCAGCCCACGTAGGCGTTGGTGAAGGCGTTGGGCTGCCAGCCGAGGAAGCCCTTGAGGAACTTGTCGACGCCCTCCGCCAGGGTGCCGTCGTAGCGCACCACGAAGGCCTGGGTCTTCAGGTAGAACGCGTGGGGGAACTGCCAGCTGCCGGTGAGGGCGAGCTGACGGGCCCGGATGAGGTGCAGGTGATCGTCCTCGCGGTCGAGGCCCGACTGCTTGGCGGTCAGGTTGTAGGACAGGGCGCTGACGGTGCCGTAGAAGAAGAGGGAGGCCGAGCGGAACCGCGCGGGTTCGCCGGAGGACAAATCCAGCGTTCGGCCCTCGGTGGCGTTCCACCCAAAGCGGGCCGTGGCCAGGCGCCGCCAGTTGCCGCCCAGGGTGAGCGCCCGGGTCGCCACGGAGCGCACCCGGTCCTCGGCCCACATGCGGCCGGCCGCGTCCCAGTTCAGGAAGAAGCTCAGCCGTCCCGTGGTCTCGAAGGAGGCGTCGACGCCCAGGATCCGTTCCATCGGGTCGCCGTTCCACCAGGTGAGCTTCCGCCAGCGGGGCGAGATGTTGGCGGAGGCGATGGTTCCCTCGTTCCAGTTGTTCCGCCACTCGAACCCCGCGACCTGGCGCCGGTAGCCCGGGAGGTCCGTGAAGCCCGAGAGCAGCGCGAGGTCGGGGCTGGTGGCCTGGGCCTGGAACCAGGCGGCCCAGTTGCGGGTGTTCCAGTCGAGCTCGGCGGAGGTGGCGGTGCCCCGCTTGGAGGTCAGCGAGCCATCGGCCTGGGGCAGGTGCGAGGTGGCGCTCATGGCGCTGGCGATCACGTGGAATTCGGTGCCGAGGTACTGATCCAGGTAGAGGCCTCCGCTCTGGCCACCGACGCGGTCGGGGCCGCCCATCAGGGTCTTGTCGGTGCCCAGGAAGGAGAACCCCGAGCCCCGGCTGTCGGTGCCGAACTTCACGGCGGCGGCGGTGTCGCGGGTGGCCAGGTGGTCCACGCCCACGGCGCCGTTGGCACCCAGCAGCATCCCGCCATCGGTGTCCTTGGCGTGGAGCACGGTCCAGCTGGCGAGCGAGGCCTGGCCGGAGGCCTTCACGCCATAGAGGGGGTTCTGGACGGAGCGGCTGAAGAACTGGCGCTGGGCCCCCTGCACGCCCAGGAGGTCCATGCCCTCCAGGAAGAAGGGGCGCCGCTCGGGGTAGAACACCTTGAAGCGGCTGTTGATCTGCAGCGGATCCACGTCGGCGTCGGCCGTGGCGAAGTCGGGCCGGTAGGTGCCCTCCAGGGTGAGGGCGGTGGTGGCGTAGCGCAGGTCCATGCCCAGCCGCGACTGGCTCCGGGCCGGGGCGTTGGGATCTGCCTCCAGGTTCCGGGTGCGGTTGAAGGTGGCGAAGGGGATGAGCAGGAACGGCGATCCCGGATGGTCCACGGGCGCGCCCGAGACCCGCGCCATCTGGCAGATGTCGCACTGGATGTCCTTGCTCATGGGCGGCCAGGCGATGCCGAAGCGGCGCTCGCGGGGGATGATGCGCAGCACCCGCAGGCCCCAGTCGCCGGGGCGTCGCCGCAGGCTGCTGTAGGGGATGCGCATCTTCACCACGTAGCCGGTGGGGGTGAGCACTCCGGTGGAATCCCACAGGCAATCGTACGAGGCGTTCTCGCCGGTGCTGTCGGTGAGGATCTCGTCGATCTGACCCCCGAGGGGCGTCACGAAGAGCCGCAGGGCGCTCTGTCCCTTGCCGGAAGGATCCAGGTCGATGCCCACGAAGTCGAAGTCGCCCTGGTTGGTGTCCCGCATGTGGCGGGCCACGTGGATCTTCGAGGGCTCGGGGTCGGTGGCCACGATGGCGATGTAGAGGGCATCGGGTCCCCAGGCCGCGTGGACCACGGTGGGCCACTGGTTCTGTCCCTTGTCGTCGGGCATGAAGAGGCCGAACTCCTGGATCGTCGCGGCCCCGGCCCAGGTGGACAGGTCCGCGTCCCAGGCCATGGAAGGCGCCTGGGGAAGCCGGGGGATCTGCAGGTGGGGTGGATTGGGCGACTGCGAGGCCAGGATGGGCAGGCAGGCGAAAACCGTGGCTGGCAGGCGCATGAAAGATCCCCAGGTGGCTGGACCCCTCGCCTACGAGGACTTTCGCACCCCCGTTTAGCCCCTCAGGTCAGGTTTCAGCCCTTGCGGGCCCGGAAGGCCGCCTCATAGGCCGCCGTGCTGGCTTCCAGCCCGCCCTCCTCGACTTCGCCGACGAGGTCGTAGGCGTGGGCTTTCACGATGCGCACCCGCTGGATGGTGTTCACCAGGGGGGTGCCGTCCACCAGCAGCACGTTGCCGTCGATCTCGGGGGCCTGGCCGGCGTGGCGGCCCTTCACGATGAGGTCGGTCTCCTCGTGGGTGCCCTCCACCAGCACGTCGATGACCTGGCCCACCTTCTCCTGGTTCTTCTCCCGGGCGATCTTCTGCTGGAGCTCGAGGATGCGCCGCTTGCGGGCCTCCTTGGTGCGCTTGGGGATGGGATCGCCCGAGGCATAGGCTGAGGTGCCCTCCTCGGGGCTGTAGGTGAACACGCCCACGTGGTCGAAGCGGGCCTCCTTCACGAAGGCCTTCAGCTCCTCGAAGGCGGCTTCGTCCTCGCCCGGGAAGCCCACGATGAAGTTCGAGCGGATGGCGATGCCCGGCACGATGCGGCGCACCTTCTCGAGCAGCTTCAGGAACTGGGCGCGGCTGCCGCCCCGGGCCATGGCCTTGAGGATGGCGGCGTCCGCGTGCTGGAGGGGCATGTCCAGGTAGCGCGCGCAGTTGGGCGTCTCGGCCATGGCGTGCAGCAGGCCGTCGGTGAGGCGGTTGGGGTAGGCGTAGTGGATGCGGAACCAGCGCAGGCCTTCCACGGCCCCCAGCGCCCGCACCAGCTTCTCCAGCGCGTCGGGGTCGCCGAAGTCGCGGCCGTAGTCCGTGGTGTCCTGGCCCACCAGGCTGATCTCCAGCACGCCCTGGGCCACGAGGTTCTCCGCCTCGGCCACCACGCTGGCGATGCTGCGGCTCCGCTGGGCGCCGCGCAGCTGCGGGATGACGCAGAACGCGCAGGCGTGATCGCAGCCCTCGCTGATTTTCAGGTAAGCAGATGCTTTTGGCGTGGTCAGCATCCGGGGGCTGACCTCGGTGTAGAGGTAGTCGGGGTTGGCGTCCAGTTCGAAGGCGGCGCCCGCGCCGATGACCTCGGCGACCTGCTCGATGTCCCGGGTGCCCAGGCAGGCGTCGATCTCGGGCATTTCCGCCATGAGCTCGTCGCGGTACCGCTCCACCAGGCAGCCCGCCACGATGAGCTTCTCGCAGGCGCCGTCCTTCTTCATGGCCGCGGCCTGCAGGATGGCTTCGACGCTCTCCTGCTTGGCGGCGTCGATGAAGCCGCAGGTGTTCACCACCAGCACCTGGGCCTCTTCCAGGACGGGCGTGATCTGGTAGCCCTTGAGGCGCAGGTGTCCCAGCATCACCTCGGAATCCACGAGGTTCTTGGGGCATCCCAGGGACATGAATCCGACTTTGGTCAACGGCGCTCCCGACCCCGTCCGGGGTGAACCTCATAGAATACAACGGCGCGCCGATAAGGTCTCCACCGCGTGTTAAACTCACCATCCCCTCGGACATGCCATGAAGATCACCCTCCAGGTTGACGGTGCCCTGCACCCCGTGACCCTCACGGCGGAGGGCGTGACCATCGGCCGCGGCGACCAGGCCACCATCAAGATCCAGGCGAACGCCGTCAGCCGTGTCCACGCCAAGATCTTCCTCAAGGATGGCGTGCCCTACGTGATGGACATGAAGTCCCTCAACGGCACCAGCCTCAACGGCCTGACGCTGGCCGAGCCCGCGCCCCTCCGCCCCGGCGACACGGTGCTGCTGGGCGAGGCCATGCTGATGTGGGTGCCCGAGGAGGGTCCCTCCGCGCCCACGACGGGGCTGAACCTCACCCTGGCCCCCCGGTCCGTGGCCTCCAAGATCTCCCTGGAGGATCGCGCCTTCGACGCCTCGGGCTCGATCCTCGTGCCCCACGCCAGCCTGGAGGCCATGCTGGCCCAGGCCAGCGGCCAGCACCCGGCGGGCGAGGCGGTGACACTGTTCCAGCGCCTCGCCAGCATGGCGGGCACCCTGCTGCGGGCCGCGGGCCTCACGGAGCTGCTGGAATCGGTGATGGGCCTCGTGACCTCCCAGATCCCCTGCCAGCGGGGCTTCATCCTCCTGGCCGACCCGGCCGGCGAGCTGGTGCCAGAGCTGGTCTGGGAGGAGCAGCCCAACTCGAATCCGAATCCCATCAGCCGCACCATCGCCCGCACGGCCATGAAGGACCGCGTGGCCATCCTCACCACCGACGCGCGGATGGATCCCCGCTTCAGCGCCGGGGAGAGCATCAAGATCCATGGCATCACCTCGGCCCTCTGCGCCCCGCTCATCGTGGATAACCAGTCGCTGGGCGTGATCTACCTGGAGACCAGCCTCAGCAAGGGCAGCTTCAAGCGCGAGGACGAGCACCTGCTGAGCGCCATGGCGAACTTCGCGGCCGTGGGCATCCAGCGCGAGCGCGAGGCCAAGTTCCGTCAGCGCCTGGAGCGGTACCACAGCCCCCAGGTGGTGGACCAGATCCTCAAGTCCAGCCAGAACAAGGAGGCGCCGGCCCTTCAGGCCCAGCGCTGCGAGATCAGCGTGCTCTTCGCCGACATCTCGGGCTTCACGCGGATGAGCGAGGGCATGGAGCCGCTGGTGCTGGCGGGCATCCTGAACCGCACCTTCGAGGCCATGACCGACCAGATCTTCAGCCGCGGCGGCACCCTGGACAAGTACATCGGCGACGCCATCATGGCCTTCTTCGGCGCGCCGAACCCCGATCCCGACCACGCCCGGCACGCCATCGAGGCCGCCGTGGCCATGCAGGCGGCGCTCTATTCGCTGAACGCGGCCCGCCCCGAGGGTTACCCCGAGCTGCGCATGCGCATCGGCATCAACAGCGGCGAGGCCTTCGCCGGCGACATCGGCTGCGAGAAGCGCATGGACTACACGGTGATGGGCAGCACCGTGAACCTGGCCTCTCGTCTGGAAAGCAGCGTGGCCAAGCCCGGCCAGATCGTCGTCGGACCCCGCACGGCGGACCTGGCTGGCGACGCGGAGCTGAAGCCCCTCGCCGGTTTCGCCCTGAAGGGCATCGAGCAGGAGGTGCACCCCTTCGAGGTGCTCTGGACCCACGAGGCGCAGACCGGGGTGCAGATCTCCAAGTAGGTGTTTCTGCCCACTATGCATTGCGTGACGGCGCCCCTACACTGGGCCCATCCCCCACCTTTCCGGGTCGAAACCCGGCCGAGCCGCTCCCAGGAGCCACCCATGAACGACTTCCAGTCTGCCGCCCCCATCAAGGCCCACCGGGGCGTGATGCTCCTGATCTTCGGCATCCTCGGCATCATCTGCTGCTTCATCTTCGCGATCCTCGCCTGGGTGATGGGCGGCAACGACCTGAAGGCCATGGCCGCCGGGCAGATGGATCCCAGTGGCGAGGGGCTCACCAAGGCGGCCAAGATCCTCGGCATCATCGGCTGTGTGCTGGCCATTCTGTCGATCCTCTGGGCGGTCTTCTTCGGTGGCCTCGCCGCCCTCGGAGCCATGCGCAGCTAGGTTCTGCGTGAAGGTCCGCTGGGAACGCACCACCCGGGTGCCCCGGCCCCCGGTGTGGGCCCTGATCCTAGCGGGCGGCTGGCTGCTGCTGGTGTCGCTCGGCGTCCTGCTTGAACAGCGGGGCGCCGCGACCCTTGAGACCTGCCTGCTCCATCGCCTCACGGGCCGCCCCTGCCCCACCTGCGGCAGCACGCGGGTGGTGCTGGGGTTCGCCCGCGGCGCCTGGCTGGACGCCCTGGGGATGAATCCCCTCGTGGCTGCGGGGCTGGTGCTGGGCGCGATCTGGCTGGGCCTTCGCCTGGTCACGGGCCGGTCGCTCCGCTGGGATCTGAGCGCCGTCGAGCGCCGAATCGCGCTGACGCTGGGCCTGGCCCTCCTGCTCGCCAACTGGGCCTGGGTGCTGCGCACTCAGGCCTGATCGGGGCTCTTCACGAAATCCTTCCAGAGCATCGACGGCTGGATGCCGGAGTTGCGCTGGTACTTGCCCGACTCGTAGCTGTCGTATTCGCCGCTGACGGTGTGGTAGAAGATCTGGCAGATGGCCACGCCGGCATAGATGCGCACGGGTTGGATGCAGCTGATCTCCAGGGTCCAGTAGCCGCAGAAGCCGATGTCGCCGAAGCCGGCGGTGACGTGGACGAAGAGGCCCAGCCGGCCCACGCTGCTGCGCCCCTCGAGCATGGGCACCATGCCGTGGGTCTCGGTGTATTCCAGCGTGCGGCCGAGGTAGAGCTTCCCGGGCTGCAGCAGCAGCCCCTCGGGAGGGATCTTCAGGAACTCGATGCCGTTGGGCCGGGCCATGTCGAGCTCCGGCTCGGTGTAGACGGCCAGGTCCTCGCCGAGGCGCAGGTTGTAGCTGTTCGGATTGAGCTGGCTGTCCTGCCAGGGCTCGATGCGGATGCGCCCCTGGGCCTTCGATTCGAGGATCTGCCTGCCGGTGAGGATCATCGTGTCTCCCAAGCGAAGGCGCCCGCAGATGCGGGCGCCGGCTTCGAGGTTCAGGCCATGGTCAGCGGTCCACCTTGATGACTTCCGTTTTCGCCATGATGTCGCTGAGGCTGATGCGCTCGTCTCCCTTGATGGCAAGAACGATGAGGTTCAGGAAGAAGAAGTTGCCTAGCTGGCGGAGGATGGCGGGGCCCAGGTCGATATGGCCAGTGGGGTTGCCTTCGGGCACCACGCGCAGCTTCATCATCTTCTTCCCGATGCTGGCGCCGTACTTGGAGACCGTCCAAGGCACGAAGAAGAAGTAGTAGCCAAGCTGAGCGACGAAGTTGAGGGGCAACAGGATGCACCCAAGGAAAGGAACGATTGAGGCGACCATCAAGACGATCGAGATGAGGAAGGAGGGGACGATATCGATCAGCACTGCCACGAGTCGTGTCCCGAGGTCGCCCCTTTCCCCCAACGACTGGGCGTCATCAGGGATCGAGGGCAGAAGGGAGCCAAGGAAGGACTGCTGGCTGGCGCCCGTGGCCGCGGCGGGTCTGGGCGCTGGCGGGGGGGCCACGGGCGGCATGGGGGGCTTGGCCGGGGGGAGGGGGGCGGCCGGGGTGGCCACAGGCCCCGTCGCCACCTGATCCTGGATCTGGATCCGGGGTTCTGCGGCCTCGGCGGGCTTGCCGGTGTGGATGGCGGCCAGCTCATCGGCGGACATGCGGACGG